>BNJS01002128.1_pt1 | contig 41266 bp, 45 predicted proteins | sample 8540461 | NCBI WGS metagenome assembly BNJS01 (sample SAMD00202454, study PRJDB9452) | human saliva metagenome | isolation source: human saliva | place: Japan
GTAGAATACAGATAAATGACTAGATTGAAGACATTTTAAATTTTTTTAATTAAGAATATTATGCTTAGCAATATAAGAGAAGTTATATCAAATAGAATTTTTGGGGTATAAATAATTTAATCGAAAGGTTGAAAATTTCATGTCATTAACAAGTTCATATTTAACTAGTGTGAAAAATTTTGAAGGAATTATGAATTCAATTCTAGGAGCTAGAGCTCCAGAACGATTTACAAATAAATTTTTAGAAGATTTAGGATTTAAAAGTAGCAATGATAGATTGATATTAGGTGTATTAAAATCTTTAGGATTGCTAACTGACACGGGGGAGCCGACAGAAAGATATTATACATTCTTAGATCAATCGCAATCAAAAAAAGTTATTGCTTTAGGAATTCAAGAGGCATATGAGGATTTATTTAATATAAAAAAAGATGCACAAAATATGAGCCAGGAGGAAGTTAAAAATAAACTTAAAACATTGACTCAAGGATCGAAGGGTGAAAAAGTAATAGATAATATGGCTCGAACATTTAAAACACTTTGTGAATATGCAGATTGGTCAGAAGATTTTGATGATTCTAATATTAAATACTCCAAAAATATAGAAGAAAAGTCTGAGCCAGAATATCATTCAGAGTTAGATAGAGTCCACAATACGACAAATAATAGGCTAACTACATTTGATTTGAATTATAATATTCAGATTCATTTACCAGAAACTTCTAATATGTCTGTTTACGATGCGATATTTCAAAGCTTAAAAAAACATTTAATGTAGGGAGTTAATTGTGGATCAAATTTATTCTTTTTATTTTTGCGTGGAGAATTAACAAAAGTGGCTTTGTCTTCTACGGAGGCAAGAAGTAGACATTATTCTTCCGATATTATAATTAATGATTATATTAAAAGCTTATCTTTAGATCTGATGGATGATGAATATGTCAATGCTGCTAAACTTATGGCAACTGTATATACGGCGATTGCGGCTTTTTGAAAACATGGTCCGTAAATTTGTCGAAAAAAATATTAATAGAAAAAAGGGGAAAAATTGGTGGGAAGAATCTGTTTCGGAAAAAATTCGCCAAAAAGCTGAATCGAGGAAAGAACAAGAGGATCGAATTAGATGGCATACTCAAAGAGGAGATTCTTTGATAAACTATACAGAATTTGGAGATTTAGCCTCGATAATCAATAATAATATAGAATTATTTTTCAGACCATATTATTTCTGTTGAGTGGGCAAAAAAATATAATTTCTACTATAGAACGTTCTAGGAATGTAATAATGCATAGTGGAGAGTTGAGTAATAGAGATATTGAACGAATTGGAGTTAATATAAGGGATTGGATTATTCAAGTTGGTGGATAGTCAATAAATATTGATTGATTATTACGGATTGGTGGAACTTCTTTTCTGGGCATAATGGATGAGATGGATATAATGCTAATATCTTGTGTGGTAAAGATCTAACGGATAGCCTCTATACGTTTAGTATTATAATGCAATATAGAATTATAGGACAAAACGTGTTGATGGCTCTCGGAAAGGCTTATATCCTTATGCCATAAAACGATGGCATGAAAACTGGGATGCTATTTCTCCGATATTTAAGTTTTCAAAAGATGCCAGATCTACCTTTTACACAACCAATGTCATTGAATCCCTGAATTCTACGCTCCATCGGCTAAATCGGCAACGTAGCGTCTTTCCCAGCTCTCAAGCGTTGTTAAAAGCCCTTTATCTGGCAACTTTTGAGGCTATAAAAATGGACGATACCTATTCGAAACTGGGGAAAAGTCAGGGGAGAAATGGCAATAATGTATTCTGACTGAATTCCTGAATAACAAAAAATCAGCTGTCTTATCAAGGGTAAACTGAACGCTCAGCAGAGCTGAGCGCTCTTGACATTCCAATTGTTTTTTGTTAGATACTAACCAACGCTTGGACGGTAGTTTATACTGTTCAAGCAAAGTAAATTTCATAGAATGCCATTATTTACAGAAAAAATTTCATACTCTCGGCCGAAAGTTACCCGACTGATATACAGAAGGGTCAAGACCTGCAAAGGCAAGCAGCTTACCGGGACTGGAGAAACGGTGAATATTCCCTATTTCACCGAGAATCATTCCGCCGTTGATATAACCGATACCCGGAATGGTCATGATAACTGAGTCATTGAATTTCATGATGTCAGTCATCTCTTCTTCAATCTTGTTTAACTGGCCATCCAGTAACTCAATCTGTGCAATGGAGTGAGTTATCTGAATAGATAGAGCACGTCAGATGTACCGACAGACTTCTGTGCAAGAACTCTTAATTCTTTGGCCTGTTCTCTTGTGAAATGGCCATGCGAGTTTTTCATCAGTAGGCTTGCGAGATGAGTCATATGCATGGAAGCAATGGTCTCCGGTGTAGGAGCCTCCTTTAGGAGGGCATAGACAGACTTCTGATGCAAACCGGATTTAAAAAAAGTATTGGAACTCTGGAAAGACCTCATCAACATAGGCTGTAAGCTGAATTTTCAGCCGAGTCTGTTACTTGATGGGGCTCAACACACACACCTGGAAATTTTCAGCGACAAGGTATCTAACAAGGTTGTCGCCATAGTGTGCCGTTGATTCAAGACCGATGATGATGCTGTCGGGCTCTGCGTTAAGCGAAATGAGCTTCGAGACCAGCATTTGGAAGCCATCAGCGTCATTTGTAAATTTGAACGGCTCAATGAGTACTTCACCATCAGACGAGATTGCTGAGGCGAAATGGTTAAGTTTGGCAATATCAACGCCAACATAGATCATGAGGTTGTACCTCCCTTCCTAAAGTCTGATACCGTGATATCCACCAATCTGTATCATCGTAGACTTGCGTGAGATAAGTACTCGAGGGTAAAATCCTATGGCACATCCAACTAATAAACAATTCAGATACAGCTAGCGGCAATACACTCCTTCGAGTAGTCAAAGCTACAGAAATAAATCAAAAGTACACAGTATCTGAATGTATTGAACCACGATATTAAAAAGAAAGGAAAGTGATGTTTTTGCTTCTGAAAACATCATACAAGAGATAGTTATGAGTATACTTACAATTAAATCAACATTTGAGGATATAAAAACTCTTTTGGAAAATGGAGATATTTGCTTTAAGAAAACAATCAAAAAGACTTTTGAAGAAGTATCAAAAGATAAAGAGCGAAAGAATGCATTCTGCTTTTTTATGGCAATGGCTTTAGGGGAGTAGGAACAGCTATTGATAAGGAAAAATAATGAGATAAAGATTAATGAAATTCAGAAAAATTTCTTAGATATAACAGGGATAAACGAGGATGATAAAAATGAATGGTCTAAGTGTGTATTTAAATTTGTACGTCCAAATAGTGATCAAGATGGGTTAAGAGATGATTTCAATAAATTATTATCAAAAAAATGCGTGATAGCAGTCTTGAAAATATTTATAAAAATGGAATTAATGGCTTAAAAATATACTGATGAAAAAGATGGAAAAGTTAAAGAAGAGGATGTATTTGGTAAAGGTAAAAACTGGTGGTTTGCTTACGAAAAAAATAGGTGAAAAAACTAAAAGGTCTAGAAGATGGCACAATACCTCACAGAGTAAATGAAGAAATACAAGCTATAATAGATTGTTTGATCAAACAGTTTAACAAAGAATACACAATAGAAAATACACCTCAGTATAATTTGCTATTAGCAAATAAGCAACTGATTATGAATGGTGCACCGGGTACCGGAAAGACATACTCAGCAAGAAATATTATTGGAGATATATTGTTTGATACCTTATGTGAAAGTGAAAACAAAAAAGAAGAAATTAAGAAAGTCAGACTGGATATGGTGCAGTTTCATCCATCCTATGACTATACAGATTTTATGGACGGTATCAGACCTGATTTGTCATGTAATGAACTGAATTATTCGCTTAAAAACGGTTCCTTTAAATCTTTTTGCCGTAGAGCAGGCGTGATAGAAAGAATATATGCAGCCGGAAAGCCGGTTGAATCTGATGTTTTTGATGAATTTCTTAGTGGAGAAGATGAGTCGATTAAAAACTTCTGGAAAGCAGAAATAGAAAAAGAAGGATTAAAGCAAGAAATAGAAAAAGTTAATAAAAGTCTTGATATTACAGAGTTTGATACAAGCAAGCTACCAAGCTTTCTCTTTATCATAGATGAAATAAATCGTGCTGAAATTTCTAAGGTATTTGGAGAAATAATGTACTGTCTTGATCCGGATTATCGTGGAGTAAAGGGTGCTATTTCAACTCAATACTCTGAACTTGCAACAGATAATACATTTTTTATAAATAAGGATAATGATAAATTCTTCATACCTTCAAATGTATACATTATCGGTACTATGAATGATATAGATAGAAGCGTTGAAGTGTTCGACTTTGCACTGAGAAGACGTTTCGCATGGTATGAAGTAAAGGCAGATGAAGTGATGGATGATATATTCAATTCTATGGAAGTAGATAAATTACTTGGTAAAAAAATTATGATGATTATAAAGCTAAAAATAGATGCTCTAAATAATGCTATTGTAGATGCCTTGAAACTAAATAAACATTATCATCTTGGACCGTCATATTTTGCAAAAATCAATTTGTACTATGATGAAACAAAGAAAAATTACGAAGAAGCAAAAGATAAAGTATGGGACAATCATATTTCACAGATTCTAAATGAGTATGTCAAGGGCAGAGGCAAAGAAAAATGAGGTCGAAAGTATTAGAAAAAAATTTATTTCTAAAATTCATAATTCAGGAGTAAGCGATGAAAAATAAGGGGGTAAATACTCTTGAAGCAATTACTCTTACAGATAATCAACAACCGAATAAATACTATGATTTTGTTGCTGAGAGTAAAGATGGAATAGAAAATGGTCGTATACCTGAGGTGTGCAAAAGTTATATAGAATCTGTCGGTTTCGTAAACAAGCTTAGAAAAGAGAATAATGCTATCATTGTACCGAAAAGAGAGAACTTTGAAAAAGATACGGCTATAGAGATAAGAAACAGTAAGCTATACACTTATAATTGGTGTGGAGTTATATCTACACCACAACAAAATAAAAAAAGTATAAGAATAGAAATTAATTCTCGATTTGATAACGGTGAAAAGCAATATTTCCTTCTTTACTTGTTGAGCAGTGTTTATGGTGTGAATATTTTTTCATATTGATGTAAACAGTAAGAAAGAAAGTAATTATATCATCATTTTTGATAATACTTTTTTATGAGTAAAATCGTAGAAGCGTACAGCAGTGGATTGTATAAAGAATACAATAGAAGTAACTACAACGATTACAATTTTAAGGGCTCAATAGATATTGACAGGCATATAAAGTTTAATACACCTTTTATGGGCAAAACAGCATATAAAGTAAGAGAATACAATTATGATAATGAAATATTATGCTTAATGCGTCAGGTGATGGAGTATATTATATGTAATCATTTTGAAGTGTGGGAAGCGTGTTTAAGTAATGAACTGATGTTGAATGAGATAGTAGAGGTGATAGAAAATGCCACTCCATCATATAGAATGAATATCAACTATGCAGATACAATAAATTGCAGAAGAGAAATCACTCATCCAATGTATCATGACTATGAAGAAGCGAGAAAACTTGCAATTATGATATTGAATGAATCAGGGCAAAATATATTTGACAATTCAAAAGAACTGTCATTCAGTTTGTTGATTGATATATCATGGCTTGGGAGGAATTTGTTGCAGAAAAGCTGTTGAAAGAATCCAAATACAAGCATTTGTTGACTGACGGATCGTCAGGAGTACTGGAATGGTCAAATAGAGAATATTGGTATCCTGATTTTATTGAGAAAGGGAATGAACATAAAAGAAGAAATATATTTGATGCCAAGTATAAGTTTTGGGATTGGGATAAAAATGACGACATTCATCAACTGCTCTCATATTTATTGATATCAGGTGGAAATAAATGTGGTATAATTTACCCGGATAATAAGTCAAAGACATGGAGTTATAAAGAGATACATTCATATGAAAAAAATTCTATGGAAATGAATATCCTAAAATATATAAAATGCCTATGTATATTCACCATAGTGATAATATAGGTTATGTAGAATATTGTAGGCTTATGGAGGAATCTATAAAGAAATGGAAAGATAACCTTCAAAACTCAGTATGTAAAATTTAGGAGGTGATAGTGGATATTGTAATAAAAGAAGCAAAACCTGAAGATGCAGATAAGCTGATTCAATACACAAAGCTTGTGGGTGCACAAACTGATAATCTAAGCTTCGGTAAAGAAGGAGCGGGAGATACACCTGAGGTAGAAGAGTTTATCAAAAGAATTCGTTCAGATTCAAAGTCTGTAATGTACTTTGCATGGAAAAATGATGGTATAGTCGGATGTACAAATATAAGTGATATGAAACGTAGGATGAGTCATAGAGCAAATTTTGCTATCAGCGTGGTTAAATCAGAATGGGGAAGCGGAATTGGAAGTACACTTTTAGAAAAATGTATTTCTTTTGCCAAGGATAACGGAATAGAAATTATAAACCTTGATACAAGAAGTGATAACTTCAGAGCTATTCATTTATATAAAAAGTTTGGATTTGTAAAAATCGGCCGGATGCCTGCATTTTCAAAAATAAACGGTGAATATATAGATGCGGATTTGATGTATCTGGACTTGAGAGAGAAATAGATACAATAATAGTAAATGGTAAATAACCCGTCATCTTTTTCTCTCCACAAAAATTGAGATAATCGTGAAAAGTGTGAAAAGTTGAACGCACTTTTTCAACTTTAAAAACTTTTCCCACTTTGCACCCTATCTCAGGGAGAAATGCAAGATGAACATAAAACTCGCTACAAGCAGGATGCGAACAGGGCAATGGGCTGACATTATTAAAGATTGTAAGACTAACTATTAATAGTCAAGCATAAAATTTAGATTTTCAGAATAAAATACGGAAACGTATTTTAGATAGATTAGTACATTGAAAACTGTATGACGAATAGAGCATCAGCAATGATGCTCTCAGAAAAGATTATGAGCTAATTTAACTTATAAAGGCTGATATGACGTATGGGTTATTTCCATCCGAAAGATGGTTCTGACAAGCTTTTTAACCACATGGCTTATTGCGACATAGTAGTGCTTGCCTTCTGCCCGTTTTTTTGACAGATAGAGCCTGAATCGCTCGTCCCATACAGAAGCATATATAGCAGCATTGAAAAGTGCGTAACGCAGATACTTAGAGCCACGTTTTTCTATGCGAGCATAAGAAGATATTAGCTGTCCGGACTGGTACGTAGATGGAGATAGTCCTGCATAAGCAAGAACTTGATCTGCATTGCTAAAGCGTGTAAAGTCTCCAATCTCTGCTAGAATCATTGCACCCATACGATACTTGATGCCGGGAATAGTTGTAATTGGAGAACCACACTCATCCATGATTTTTTGAATGGACTGCTCGACTTCTTTAATATCGGAAGACAGTGTGTCAATTCGGCGGATTGTCTGCCTGAGTTCCATTAATTTAGCAGGCATAAGTGATCCGATAGAAGATTTTGCAGTCTCTCTGATTTCGATGAGAGGGAATGAATAACCAAATTCGTATCCCGGATGGGGTTGTGTTTGTGAATGGCATCCCAATTGTTGTATTAGAATTTAAGAGTGCGGTAAAAGAGAATACCACAATAATGGATGTATACAAGCAACTTACTGTCAGATATCGTAGAGATATTCCAGAGCTGTTTAAATATAATGCTTTTATTGTAATAAGTGATGATGCAAACAGTAAGTATGGCTCGTTGTTTAGGCCATATGATTTTTTCTATGCATGGCGAAAGATCAATTCAGAAGATAAAGAACTGGATGGAATCAATTCTTTGATAACAATGATAAAAGGACTTTTTGCCAAAGAACGTCTGTTAGCTGTTATCAAAGATTTCATATATTTTCCGGATAACTCCGATAAAGATCTAAAAATTGTTTGTAGATATCCTCAGTTTTTTGCAGCAACGATATTATTCGAGAATATCAAAAAAATGAGCCCCCATGGTGACAGAAAAGGTGGAACCTACTTTGGGGCTACCGGTTGTGGGAAAAGCTATACCATGCTGTTTTTAACACGTTTGTTGATGAAGAGCATTTATTTTCAATCTCCTACAATTCTAATTATTACTGACCGAACAGATTTGGATGATCAGCTCTCTAAGCGATTTGTTTCCTCCAAAAAATTTATCAGAGATGAAAACATAGTTGGTATCGATTCGCGTGAAAGCCTGAGAAACGAACTGCAAGGAAGAGAAAGTGGAGGAGTCTACCTAACGACTATCCAGAAATTTACAGAGGACTTACAGCTGCTAACAGATAGATCGAATGTGATTTGTATTTCGGATGAGGCGCATCGTAGCCAAATCAATCTTGACCAGAAAATTAAAATTACGGACGTGGGTGTAGAGCGAACCTATGGATTTGCCAAGTATTCGCATGATTCTTTGCCTAATGCTACCTATGTTGGTTTTACAGGGACACCAATTGACGGAACGATTGAAGTTTTCGGCAATGTTGTAGATGCATATACCATGACAGAAGCTGTTCGAGATGGCATTACGGTTAATCTTGTGTATGATGGTCGTGCCGCAAAAGTCACGCTTAACCAAGAAAAAGTTAGGGAGATCGAAGCGTATTATGATTCTTGTGTGCGAGAGGGAGCAAGCGAATATCAGGTCGAAGAGAGCAAGAAAAGCATTACTAATATGGAAGTCATCATAGGAGACCCGGACATGCTACGAGCAGTTGCAGAGGATTTTATTAAACACTATGAGAATCGTGTGGAAGAAGGAGCAACAGTAGCTGGAAAAGCAATGTTTGTTTGTTTGTTCAAACCGCTATATTGCATACGATTTGTATAAGATCATAGTCGAATTAAGACCAAAGTGGTCGGAAAAACAACTATCTGAGGATGAAGTTATATTAAGTGAAAAAGATAAAAAAGAGTTAAAACCAATAGAGAAAATTAAAATGGTTATGACTCGAAACAAAGATGATGAAAAAGAACTCTTTGAAATGCTTGGAACAAAAAGAAGATAGGAAAGAATTAGACCGCCAATTTAAAAAAATCCTAAATCAAACTTTAAGATTGCAATCGTTGTGGACATGTGGTTGACTGGCTTTGATGTTCCGGAACTTGATACAATATATATTGATAAACCGATTCAACAGCATACGCTTATTCAAACTATTTCACGAGTAAATAGAGTTTGCGAAGGAAAAGATAAAAGGTTGATTGTAGATTATATTGGCATCAAAAAAATATGAATCTTGCGCTTAAGAAATATACAAATTTTGAAAATGAGGAATTTGAAGGGGTTGATCAGTCTGTAACCATAGTCAAAGATCAATTGGAAGTGCTTTCGCAAATTTTCTGTAAGTTTGATAGCGGGGATTTCTTTGAAGGGACTCCTAAGGAACAGCTGGAATGCTTGAACAAGGCTGTTGAGTTTGTACAGTTATCGGAAGAACTTGAAACCAGATTTATGGCCGCTGTCAAGCGAATGAAGCAAGCATTCAATCTATGTAGTTCTAGCGAAAAAATTACAGATAGAGAAAAAAATTATATTCATTTTTACTGTGCTGTTCGTTCGGTTTTATTTAAACTTACAAAAGGGGAGGCTCCTGATTTATTACAGATGAATGCTCGAGTTAGAGAGATGTTGGAAGGGGCTATTCAATCAGATGGCATTGAAGAATTGTTTGAAGCGGGAAAACATATTTCTGAGGATATTTTTAGAAATGAGTACATGGACAAAATCAATGCGATATAGCTACCTAATACGAAAATAAAGATATTGCAAAGATTACTTTCACAGGCGATTGATGAATTTAAGAAAGTCAATAAGATTATGGGAGTTGAATTTGCAGAAAGACTTAAGCGTGTGGTAGATGAGTATAACAATCGTAGACGTGATGAAGCTTATGCAAATGAAGTTCTTGATGATGTGGCGGAAAAACTGGCACAGCTATTAGAAGGGCTTAAACAAGAAAAAGATTCATTCAAAAAAATGGGAATTGATTATGAAGAAAAAGCTTTTCATGATATCTTAAAAGCAGTCTCAAAAAAATTTGAATTTGAATATCCTGAAAAAATGATTGAGCTTTCTAAAAGGATAAGGAAGATAGTGGATGATAAGTCACGCTATACAGATTGGTCGACACGTGAAGATATCAAAGCAAACTTACAAGTTGATTTGATTTTGCTGCTTGACGAATTTGGACATCCACCGGTCACATTAGATGATGTTTATAAAGAGGTATTGGAACAGGCTGAAAATTTCAAGAAATATAGTTAAGGAGTGTAATTGTTTTTAAATTGTTTATCTATCAGGCTTGTTTACTAATTATCGTTGGGAAGTATATTGGTTTAAAGTCTGCTTTGGAGGTAAGAATATTATGGCAATAAAAAAAAAGAAGAATTAATAAGAAATTATGTAAAAGCTATTAGAGAAGGAAATGCTGCTGTTTTTGCGGGTTCAGGGCTTTCTCGTTCATCTGGTTTTGTGGATTGGAAAGAGCTTATTCGTCCATTAGCTAAGGATATTGAATTGGATGTTGATAAAGAGACAGACATGCTTTCGGTTGCTCAGTTTTATCGTAATAAAAAACGAACACGCGGTGCGATTAATCAAGAAATATTAAATGCTTTTTCCAAAGATGTACAGATTAACGAGAATATTCGAATTTTATCAAGGTTACCTATATTCACATACTGGACGACTAACTATGATAGGTTACTTGAAGAGGGAATTCGCTCGGCGAACCGAAAGCCAGATGTAAAATTTGAAACAGAGCAAATACCCAATATGATACGTGATAGAGACGCGATTGTATATAAAATGCATGGTGATGTGGAGCATCCAGCTAAAGCAGTTCTTACAAAGGAAGATTATGAATTATATGAATATCATCGTCCTTTATTTCGTACGGCTTTAAAGGGAGATCTTATTTCTAAAGTTTTTTTGTTTATTGGCTTTAGTTTTGCAGATCCTAATTTAGACTATATATTAAGTCAGATACGCTCATTATTGGGTGAAAATACACCTAATCACTATTGCTTTTTTAGACGAATTCAGAAAAGTGATTTCAGTACCGAAAGTGAATATGGATATTGCTTAGCTAGACAGGAGTTGCAGGAGGATAATTTACGTAATTATGGAATACAAACTGTCTTTGTTGATTCTTATGATGAAATTACAGACATTCTTCATGATATTGAAAGGGTATCTAAGTTTAAAAAAGTATTTATTTCAGGGAGTTCGAGTAAATATATAGAGCCATGGGATAAAAATAAGGCAGAAAAATTAGCTGAAAATCTTGCAGGGGCATTGGTACGTAAAGATTGTCGAATAGTGTCAGGGTTTGGATTGGGAATAGGTTCTGCAGTCATAAATGGTGCTCTTGATGTGATTTATAAGGAAAAATATCGCCATTTAGATGAACACTTATGTTTGTATCCATTCCCTCAGAATATTTCTGATCCAGATCTGAGAAAAGAGAAATGGAAAGAATATCGTGAAAGAATTATAGATGACACTGGAGTTGCTATTTTTATGTTTGGAAACAAAATAGAACAAAACTCGGATGTTAAAATAATAGCAGATGGTTGTATTGAGGAGTTTGAAATTGCAAAAAAGAGAGGTAATATAATTATTCCTATAGGAAGTACAGGAGATGCAGCAAAAAAGATTTTCGATGAAGTAAAAAGTCGAATCCAAGATTATCCTTATCTTGATGAATTTATTGATCGATTGGAAAGCGAAACAAATATTGATAAAATTGTTGGTATTGTTTTAAAGATATTAGAGAATTTAGAAAAATAAGGAGGGCTTATGGCACATAAAACTTTTATATCATATAAATATAGTGAATCTACAAATTTAAGAGACCGAATCATCAAAGCGCTAGGTGAGGATGCAACATATTATCAAGGAGAAACAAGCGAGTCCCCAGATTTAACAGATACATCAACAGAGAATATTAAGAACAACCTAAAAAATATGATGTATGATACATCAGTAACAATAGTTATTCTGTCTCCTAACATGACTGATAGCAAGTGGATTGATTGGGAAATAGAATACTGTCTTAAAGATATAACTCGCAAAAATAGAACCTCTCATACAAATGGGATTGTTGGCGTAATTATGAAGTATAATGGAAGCTATGATTGGTTTAAGAATACTCATAAAAAAATAATGATGGGTGTATTTCAAATAGTTATAAAGAGGATAAGGTATATAGTATCATAACCAATAATAGATTTAACCAGAATCCCAAAACAATATTCTTGTGATACATGTAAAACTGTAGATGCGTTAACAGGTTCGTATATATCTTATGTTGAGGAAGAAACGTTTTTATTAAATCCTCAGAGATATATAGACAATGCCTATGAAAAAAAGTGAGAATGATGCTGAAGGCTATGACCTATGCAAGAAAAAAAGAAAATAAATGACTTTATTATTTTTTTAATTATTTTTTTAGAAATTGATTCAGAGGTGACACTCAATCATTACAGGAAGTCAAATGCGAGAAATTAGTAGGGTAAGTTTATATAATAATTTTTCGAAATGTATTAGAAAAATAGAGAATTAAGAAATGATATAATTCCAACAGAGCTTTCTTTTTAATTTAAGAGACATTCTTGACGATTTACTAAGATTCAATATATACATTCTTAATGGGATTGAAAAACTATTTTTTTAATTAGCAATGATGATTCTATCTTTTCAATTGATACATCTGAGTTGACTGAGATTTATTTGGATAAAATTAATAATATTGATATTAACTTCTATAATGATATTCTTTCTGAGAACGATATTAAGAAGATGCAATTAATAGTTGATAAGACTGCGGATAAAAACAAAGAAAGGGAGAAATAAAGATATTTATTACTTATTCAATTCCATAATAAATGTTTTGAATGAGATAAACAATAAAGTTTTTAGATAGTCTTAAGATTCAATCAAATTATTTTTTTCAAGAGATTCAGAAATACTTGGAAAAAGATTTAGGAATCAAGTTTTTTTATCGCATGCATTTGATGACAGGCTCTATACGTTTTCTCTATTTGTGTTTATGCTTGAAAAAGGATATCTTCTTGTACATAGATTGGATATTTTCACCGGAATTTGATAATGGAGAGCAGATTAAAGATAATTTATCTAAAAAGAATTTTTTTGATTCGAATCAATTACTTTTTTTCTAAGAACTGTTAATAGTGAACTTTCAATCCGTGGTAGCGGAAATATTCGTGGGTGGTGTTCTTGGGAATTAGGAACTTTTTATTCTATTAAAAATAAATATGATAAGTTCTATATTGAGCTTTTATAAAAGCAAAACAATTCAAAAAAAGAAATAAGCAATTAGACGGTATTAAACCGTTAAAAGGCATTAGTTCAGGTAGATTAGTGTAAATAAATTATTTTATGCTGAAGTATTTTTGAAGTATTTTGGGCTAAAAACACCTATAAAAACGAGAGTATGAAAAAAAGTCTGTAAATAAATAATCATAAGGTCTTCTATGATACAATGAAAAAAATCATGGAGGGCCTTTAATTATGGCAAAAAAGAGAAAGAAAATCGGTACATCGTAAACGGACAGGTTATTTATCATTTACAAAAAAATTCAAACCATTTTCACAAATGATGGAACAAATATTCTTAATTAAAACAAATATCGCGAACGCATAATTATTTATCAAAAATCGATTCCCTTATAAGTGATTTTGTAGTATTATTTTTACGATGCGAAAACTACACAATGAAGTGCCAGAGAGGTTAAAAACAATGGCTGTTTCCTACAAGAAATTGTTTAAGATACTGATTGATAGAGACATGATGAAAAAGGATTTTCGAAAGCTCACAGGAATTAGTGCTGCTACCGTAAGTAAGCTAGCCAATGGTGAGAATGTCACGATGGATGTGATTGAAAGGATTTGTGTCAACATGCACTGTAACGTAGAAGATATATTGGAAATCATCCCAGATCCTATTCCAGATGATAATAAAGATCAAACAGAAGAACACAAAGGAGAGTGATAGGTGTGGAAAGAAAATCTTACAGCGCAGGAGCCGTGAAGATGTCTTTCTGGTTCATGGAGTTTCGCAAGGTGGTAAGTCTCCTAGCAGAAGGGAAATCTTTAGATGAGATTAAAGAATTAAACAAGGAACAGAATATATTTGGTGCACCGACAACTCTTCGAAGTGACAGATTTATAGCACAGTAGCAGGAAGAGTTCGTACATTGGATGAAAGCTTTTGTTCGGTGTTTTTAGAGAGCGATGTGGCTTCGCAGAAGTTATTTGCTCTTGTTGCGGCGATGGTGTATGACACATTGTTCTTTGATTTTGTATATGAAGTTGTTCGAGAAAAAATGATCATTGGAAGCAATTCTTTTGCTGATAGTGATATCCGCATTTTTTTCAAAGATAAACAGCTTCAAGACGAAAAAGTTGCTAAATGGACGGATGCAACATTGAATCGTTTGGGACGTTGTTATAAGACGATGCTTTTCGAAGCAGGTCTAACGGATAAGGGTAAGGACGAAAGAAAAATATTGAAACCAATTCTTGATCCGGTGATGCAGCGCTGGCTTGAAGATCATGATATGGAAGCATGCGTCAGAGCACTGACAGGGGTGAGATAATGGCAGACTTAGCGGCACGACTTGATGATATGGAGGTAGAAATTAAGAAACCAAAGTTTCGTCAAAGCAGTGGAAGAGCAAATGAAGTAAATTACTGGGTATTTGATTATCCGCCGGAAAAAGAAATGGAAGTGCGTGATCGAATCAAATATCTGAAAAATAAAAATAAGAATAGTTCAGATGATTTCGAACTGGTTGTGTTCGATCTCTATGATATCATCATTGATTTCTTGGAAAAGAAGAATTATATGGAGAAATGCTTTGATTTCGAGAAGAAAAAAGGGTTGGAACGAATTACAAAAGCGGTAAGTAATTCTATGAAGATTAATGACGATGACAGCATCATCGTGCAGTACATAAAAGATAATACTCCGGACAATGCAATCGTATTTTTAACCGGAATTGGAAAGTGTTATCCAATTCTACGATCACATAAAGTACTGAATAATTTACATCAGGCTTTTGTGAAGGCACCGGTGGTCATGTTCTTTCCGGGAACATATAACGAACAGGAACTGACTCTCTTTAATGAGATTAAAGACGATAACTACTACAGAGCGTTTAAGCTCGTGAAGTAAAAATCAAAGATTTTTACTCGTGGCAGTCGCTAGATGCTAAAGCAAGATTCGTATCTGGCTCGTTGCTACCGCGGAAATTGGAGGAACGAAAAATGCAAATCAAAGATATGTTTGCCAAGAAGATTGATCGTGAGATTCAGGGAGTCATCATTGTTGGTCAGGGGGAAGAAACGAATGTGGCACAGGAGCTGGAAGAGTACGTTGTCACAAGAGAATTGCAGAAGCATTTTGCTGATTTCTTTTCCGCATATAAAAAAGGAATTGACGGAAACACAGCTAAGATGGGTGTCTGGATTTCCGGTTTCTTTGGAAGTGGTAAATCTCACTTCCTAAAGATTTTATCCTACCTTTTGGATAACAAGCAGGTCGGAGATAAGAGAGCACTGGATTATTTTATTGATGATAAAAAGATTATTGATCCTATGGTTCTTGCTGACATGAAACTTGCGGCAGAAACACCTGCGGATGTCGTACTTTTTAATATTGATTCCAAGAGTGAATCCAATGGAAAGCAGAACAAGGATGCTATTGTTAATGTATTCCTGAAAGTGTTCAATGAGATGCAGGGATTCTGTGGTTCCATGCCTCACGTTGCTGACTTGGAAAGAAGACTCACAGAAGCGGGAATATTTGATAAGTTCAAAGCTGCTTTTGAAGATGAATATGGTGATCCTTGGGAAGAGTCTCGTCAGGATTTTGACTTTATTCAGGACAGTGTAGTTGACGCACTTGTGTCTATAGACTTCATGAGTGAAGTAGTTGCGAGAAACTGGTGTGAGAAGGCAATGGCGCCTTACACAATCAGCATTGAAGATTTTGCAAAGAGAGTAAAAGCTTACATCGACAGACAGGGAAAGAATCGTCACGTTGTTTCCTTGTAGATGAGATTGGCCAGTATATTGGTGATGATTCAAAGTTGATGCTGAACCTGCAGACGGTGACAGAAGAACTTGGAAAAGAATGTATGGGTAAAGCTTGGGTGATTGTTACATCCCAGCAGGATATTGACTCCATCACAAAAGTAAAGGGAAATGACTTCTCTAAGATTCAGGGACGTTTTGACACACGTCTCTCTTTGTCATCTGCAAACGTAGATGCAGTTATCAAAAAGAGAATTTTGGATAAGACAGAAACCGCAGCCCAGGCTCTTCGTCTTCTTTATGAACAGAAGGCTACTATTATTAAAAATTTGATCGTATTTAATGATGGCGTAGAGAAGAAGTTGTATGCAAATGAAAATGATTTTGCAGAAGTGTATCCGTTTGTGCCATATCAGTTTAACTTACTTGCAAGTGTTCTGACATCGATTCGTACGCATGGTGCATCCGGTAAGCATTTGTCCGAAGGTGAACGTTCCATGCTAGCTCTTTTTAAAGAGTCCGCAGCGAAGTTAAAGAATTGTGAGATGGGAGTGATTGTACCCTTCCATCGTTTCTATGATGCTTTGGAGAACTTCCTGGATCACAGTCACAAGGGGGTTATCAGTAAGGCGTATGAGAATAGCTATATTAATCCGGATAATAAGGAAGAAGATGTATTTGCTATCAATGTTTTAAAGACCTTGTTCATGATCAAGTATGTTCTTGAGATTGAATCCAATATCGATAACATCACCAGTCTGATGATTGAAAATATTGATGATGACCGTATTGAACTGAAGGATAGAGTAGAAGAAGCTCTTAAGGTTCTGATGCGCCAGATGTTGGTACAGAAGAACGGCAATCTCTATGTCTTCCTGACAGATGAGGAACAGGAGATCAATAATGAAATTGAAAAAGAAAACGTGGAGATGCCGGAGGTTATTACAAAGATTGCTGAGATGATCTTTGAGGACATTTTCACTGATAAGAAGTATCGTTACCCTGCATTCAATGGCAGATATTCCTTCTCCTTCAATCAGGTAGTCGACGATCGACCTTACAAATCAAATCAGAACTTTGATATCGGACTTCGTATCCTGACACCTTGGTATGACGGTGGAATGGATAATGCTACACTTCGAATGATGTCTGGTCAGGGAAAGGAAGTATTGCTTGTCCTTCCAAATGATGATGATTTTCTAACAGAGATGCGTGTGTACTTAAAGATCGAGCGTTTCCTGCGTAAGAATACTTCTACACAGCTTGCTAAGTATGAAACCATCAAAGAGGCAAAACGTGTGGAGATGAGAGAGCGTAATGCGAATGCTAAGCTCTATCTTATAGAGGGACTCAAAGAGGCAATTATCTATGTAAATGGTGATGTCGCCCGTGTTGCAGCAAGGATGTCACATCCAGAATCAATGAAGCTATCGGACGTTTGGTCCAGACGGTTTATCATAAACTGTCTTATATCGATACTGCCATGGGTGAAGCAGAAATCAGAAAGATGATGCTCACAACCAATCAGTTTTCGCTACAGTTAGAAGGTGGCATAGAAGCAAATGCACATGCATTGGATGATGTGCAGGGATATATTGCGATGAATTCGCATAACCATATGAAGACCTCGATGAAGTCGGTTAAGGATCGATTCATGAAGGCTCCATACGGTTTCGTGGAAGACGACATTAACTGGCTTGTTGCACGTCTCTTTAAGAGAGGAGACCTTGCATTCACAGTTAATGGTGCGTCTGTAAATCTCAACAATAAGTCTGAAGAAGAAATTATAGGATATATCACGAAGAAAGCCTTTGTTGAAAAGCTTCTCATGGAAGAACGTGTTCGTGTCAGTGAGAAGGATAAGAAAGCTGTTCGTGATGTTATGAAAGAAGTATTTCATACCATTGTAACGGCAGAGGATGAGGATACGATTATGAAGAATTTCCAGAGATATGCATCCAACATGGTTAATGAGATGGATAAGCTGGAAGTCTATTATAAGCAATACGATTATCCGGGAAAGAAGGTCTTGGATAGTGGAAAACGATTGATGCAGTCTGTGGTTCAGATTACTAGTGCACAGGAGTTCTTTAGTTATGTGTCAAAGATGCGAGAATCTTTCCTTGATCTAGCGGAGGATTATGAGCCAGTGAAAGCATTCTTCAATGGAGAACAGCAGACAATCTTTATGCGTGCTCTGGATATGCTTGCTATTTATGATGACAGCAAAACTTATATCGTGGATGCAGATATAGAAGCAGTTGTTGCGAAAATGCGCGGGATTGTAAAACAAGATAAGCCTTACAAGAATATTCCTCAGCTTCCGGAACTTCGTGAGCAGTTCATGAACGCTTATGCAAAGGTACTGGAAGTTGAAGAAGTACCGGTACTGGATTCGATAGATCAGTCCAGACAGCGTGTGTTGGAAGTGCTGAATACAAAGGAATATGCAGATCAGAAGAAGGAACACTATCTGAATCAGTTCGTTGAGATTCGCCAGGGTGCAGAGCACTGCAACAATGTATCGTTTCTCAGAAGCTTTGCAGATAAGGCAGAAGCATTGAAAATTCGTCTCATGAATGAGATGGATATGTTGGATCGCCAGATTGCTGAAAGAAAACAGGCAGAGGAGATTCGTAGAATCGAAGAAGAGGCGAAAAAGTATGGCGCTGATGTTACAGATACAGAGGTGGCTCACAAGGTCGCTGAACAGAAAGCGCAGTTCAAGGTCCGCAAAACAAAGAATGTTTCTATTAAGAAGATGACAGGTACTTCTTCTTGGCGATTGGAAAATACACAGGATGTAGATAGATACATTGAAGCACTTAGAAAGACTCTCGTAGCTCAACTTGATGAGGATACGATTGTTAATGTTGAGCTCTAATTACGAGATAAAGGAGAGAGCAAAGGTATGAATAAAGCATCCATCAAAAACTTTGCGATCTGGGCTAGAAATAAGCTCATTGCAGATATCAGTTACCGTGCAGGATTGATGGGTATTACGGCAGATGGTATTAAAAATGCTCTGCCTCAGTCCACAGGTACAACTGAATTTATGATATTGGAACCGCAGAGCCTTATTCGATCAGTGGAGATGCGGTGAAGCAGAGAAGAAAACTGGTAGAGGTGATCCGACAAAAGGAAAAGGATACCGACTATCAGACTGCTTATAAATACATCATCGAAGAGGTTGCCTATACCTGGTTCAATCGTTTGATTGCGATTCGTTTTATGGAAGTGAATGATTATCTTCCTTCCCACATACGTGTCCTTTCCTCCGATACAGGAAAATTGGAACCGGATATTGTCACAAATCTCCTTTTGATACCGAACTGGATTTCACAGGAGATGAAGAGCTGATTATCATGCAGTTGAAAAATGATAATCAGCTTGATGATCTTTTCCGTATGCTTTTCATCAAGCAGTGTAATGTGCTAAATGCGTTGTTGCCGGCACTGTTTGAAAAGACAAAGGATTATACAGAAGTACTACTGAATCTCTCGGTTATTGATCAGGAAGGTGTTATCTACAAGCTTGTTCACGATATTGATGAGGATGACTTTAATATTGAAAAAGGTGGACAGGTGGAGATTATCGGCTGGTTGTATCAGTATTATAATACTGAGCCGAAAGCAGATGTATTCAGTAGACCTTCCGGAACGAAGATCAAGAAGGAAGATGTACCTGCAGCAACGCAGCTGTTTACACCGGATTGGATTGTTCGCTACATGGTAGAGAATAGTCTTGGACGCTTGTGGATTAAAGGACATCCGAATGATGAACTGAAAGCAAACTGGAAATATTATCTGGAAGAAGCGGAGCAGGAGCCGGAAGTGCAGAAGAAGCTTGCGGAGATTAAACGGGAATATTCTGCCCTGAATCCAGAAGATCTTAAATGTATTGATCCTTGTATGGGGTCCGGCCACATCTTGGTATACATGTTTGATGTGCTGATGCAGATCTATGAATCTAAGGGATATTCCCAGAGAGATGCAGTACAGAGCATTCTGCAGAACAATCTGTATGGATTGGATATTGATGACCGTGCAGCGCAGATGGCGTATTTTGCTGTCATGATGAAGGCAAGACAGTATGACCGCCGTATCTTGACACGTGGAATTGAACCTCATGTATTTGCAATCGAAGAGAGTAATGGATTCAACAGAAATCAGTTAGAGTATTTTGGTGTAGACCTTAGCGAGGATGAAAAGAGAAATGCCCTGACACAGGTGAAGAGATTATTGGATCAGCTGCATGATGCCAAGGAATATGGTTCAATGCTGATGGTTGATAATTATGATTGGGACTTGTTGCGTCTATTTGCGGAATCTACCGATACTGTGGGGCAGATTACCATGTATTCAGTGGGGGTTGAGGAGACGCATGATCAATTGAATAAGCTGGTTACTATTGGGGAAATGTTATCAAAACAATATTATATTGTAACGACAAATCCGCCATATATGGGAAGTTCAAACATGAGCTCCAAACTATTTGATTATATTAAATCAAACTATGCTGATTATAAGAGTGATTTGTTTGCAGCCTTTATTTTGAGATCAATTGAATTCACTTTGCAGAATGGGTATTATTCTTTGATAACTCAACAAGCGTGGATGTTTAAATCTAGCTATCGTAATTTGAGACCACAGATTTATTCGAATACGATATTGAACTTGCTTCATTTAGGTGCGCATGCATTTGATGAATTAGGAGGAGAGGTTGTACAAACCGTTTCGTTCACACAGTCAAAAAATAATATTCATAACTATAAAGGAATATATATTTCATTAGATAAATGTGGCTCGGAAAACGAAAAAAAAGAGACATATTTAGCTGCACCAGTTACATATGAATGCTCTGTTGATAGTTTTATGAAACTTCCTAATCAGCCAACAGCATATTGGGTGACGGAAAAACAAGCAGAAGCATTTAGAAAATTTGCATCATTATCGTATAGCGGAGTAACAGCTTGCGCGGGTTTAAACACCAGTGATAACGATGCATATGTAAGACTATGGCAAGAGGTGAATTTTGGGAAAATTGGAATTGATTGCCAATCACATTCAAAGCTATTAGAAGAAAATAAAGGTTACGCACTTTTTAATAAAGGTGGAGGATTTAGAAAATGGTTTGGCAATCAGTATTACATTATTAAATTTGATGAAATTTCATTTAACAAACTGGCAACAATCGGTAACCACTTGCCATCAAGGCAGTATTATTTTTAAGCCTTGTGTCACTTGGAATCGAATATCAGCAGCTTCCTCGTTTAGTGCACGTAAATGTGCTGCAGGATTTGTATTTGATGATGTTAGTCCTTCAGCATTTATGGATACTGAAATAGAAATATACACCATAGCGCTAATGAATTCTAAACCTTTCAAGACGTTACTGAGAGTTATGAATAGAGGAATGAAGACAGAAACTGGAAATGTTCAACAAGTTCCTTATCCGAAAATGGGAAAAGAAAAGGAATTAATTAAGAATTTATCAGGACAAAACATAGATATAGCTAAAGTGGATTGGGACTCTTTCGAAATCTCATGGGACTATACAGAACATCCATTTATTCGTTGGAGTAAATCTCTATGGGATGCTACTGACATTGCTGCATCTATGCATTATTACTATGGTGAGACTGTACCAGAATCAAGCAGTCCATTGGAACTTTGCTATATGCTTTGGCAGGGTGAGTGTAATGAGCGGTTTAAGAAGTTGAAGGAAAACGAAGAAGAACTGAATCGTATGTTCATTGACATCTATGGATTGCAGGACGAGCTAACTCCAGAGGTGGAAGATAAGGATGTAACGGTTCGAAAGGCAGATCTTGGCCGAGATATTCGCTCTTTCATTTCCTATGCAGTAGGTTGTATGTTTGGCCGTTATTCCTTAGATACAGAAGGACTTGCCTATGCAGGTGGAGAATGGGATGATAGCAAGTATAAGACATTCATTCCCGATGCAGACAATGTACTTCCGATTACAGATGAAGAATATCTGGAAGATGACATTGTAGGACTATTCTGTGCATGGTTAAAGAAAGTTTTTGGAGAGAATGCCCTGGAAGCAAATCTTGATTTCATTGCGAATGCATTGGGCAATAAGGGAAATACTAACCGTGAAGTTATCAGAAACTATTTCTTGAATGACTTCTTTAAGGATCATTGCAATATGTATTCTGTCACTGGATCCGGCAAACGTCCCATCTACTGGCTCTTTGACAGTGGCAAGCAGAATGGCTTCAAGGCACTGGTCTATCTGCACCGCTACACGCCAGATACTATCGGTAATCTGCGAGTGGATTATCTACATAAGATGCAGCGTATCTATGAGAGTGAAATAAACCGTATGCAGGATACGATTGATCATAGTACAAATGTTCGAGAGGTAGCAGCTGCTACCAAGCGAAAAGAAAAGCTCCAAAAGCAGTTAAAAGAATGCCGTGAATATGATGAGAAGATCGGACACTTAGCACTGAGCCGTATCGAATTGGATCTGGATGATGGCGTGAAGAAGAACTATCGTAAGATTCAGACTGCCGTCGACGGAAAGTTCTACGAGGTCCTTGCAGATTCCAATACGATCATGGCAAAAGAAAAATAAGACGGAGAGGAGGCAGAGTAATGACGATTGAAGAAATTTTACATGGTGAGAATCAATATGTAGAGTTTAAGGGAACGCGACCGGAAGCAAAAAAGTACATGAAGACGATAGTTGCCTTTGCCAACGGTAAGGGCGGCCGTCTTGTGTTTGGTGTAGAAGATGAGACTAGAAAAATCATTGGCGTACCGGAAGAAAAACTATTTTCAGAAATCGATGCCATTACAAATGCCATCTCGGATATGTGTAAACCGATGATAGTTCCGGACATATATCCACAGACCTTTGAAGGGAAGACGGTTATCGTTGTAGAAATCAGCGCAGGGAAGAAGAGACCATATTACCTAGCAGCAGATGGATTGGCAAATGGCGTATATATTCGGGTTGCGGGTACGACAAGACACGCGGATCAGGATACCACAAGGGAGCTGTATTACGACTCGGAGGGAAGATCTTATGACACTATGATGGTTCCGGAAGAGGATATCACAGAAGAGGAAATTGCGGATCTATGCAAGCAGATGGAAAAAGTTGCGATATCAAATTGTATATCAGATTCACAAAGAAGAAAGTGAAGAAGCTTAGCAAGAATAATCTGTTAAACTGGGGCATTATCTCCGAGGATGGAAGAGGACGGATCAAACCAACCAATGCATATAACTATCTATTAGGGAAGGATGTGTTTCACTCTGTTATACAGTGTGGTGTATTTAAGGGAACTTCAAGGGCGGTGTTCCTGGATAAGAAAGAATATACAGGCCCTCTTTGGCAGCAGGTAGAAGATGCACATCAGTTTGTATTAAGAAATATCAGACTTGGAGCAAAAATTAAAGGAGTTTATCGCCAAGATATCTTTGAATTACCGCCAGATAGTATTCGAGAGTTGATTGTGAATGCGGTAATGAACTATAGTTTCTTACAATCATCGAATATACAGATCAACCTGTTTGATGATCGCCTGGAAATCACGACGCCTGGCGGTTTAATGCCTGGCGTAACAATTTCTAAGATGAAAGAAGGGTATTCTCAAATCCGGAATAAGGCGTTGGCATCTGCATTTTCTTACATGAAATTGATTGAAGGATGGGGAACTGGAATTCCTCGCCTTTTTGAGGAGATGAGAAATTACGGATTGCAGGAACCGGAGTTTATTGACTGGGAAGATGCCCTTCGTATCAATTTATATCGCAGTTCAACCGACTTATTAGTCACAGCTGCGACTGATAAAGAAACAAATGCGACTCAAACTGGCGATAATACTACCCAAGATACTACCCAAGTTACCCAAGCTGCGACTAAAACTACCCAAGGCACTACCCAAGCTATCCAAGATGCGACCCAAACCACCCAAGGCACTACCCGAGCTCTCCAGAATACTACCCAAGATAGGGGAGAAGAGTCTAATCTTACGAAAGATGATATTGCAATATTACGCATTTTAGAGGAACACCCTAAATTTACACAGAGAGAAATCGCTGACATTCTGCATTGGAAGCTGGATCGAGTGAAATATTACACTACGAAATTAAAGAAAAATCATGTAATTGAACGAATTGGAACCAGTCAAAAAGGATGTTGGAAGATTCTGGTTGAGGATAAGATATGGCAGAATTGAATTTAAAACAGATTATTGATCGTCTGAATGAAGAGCTCACCGGGGATACTAGAAAACTTGTGTTTTGGTATGACGATAAAGGCGAATTTGCTGAGGACATGCAGAATGTAGAACTTGAAAATGCCAAGGTATACTTTCTGCAGCCAGACAATCAATTTTATACAAAATATTTTTTTAGAGCGAGTAGACCTCACAACGAATTACTTGATCTATGCTCCTTTTCCGAAACCGAATGTAAAGGATAACCATCTGGAAGATACGATGCTGTATTCCAAGAGGTTCTTTGCAGATCGAGCTTCCTTGCTCTCAGTGGATCTTGGTATTGATGAAAAGTATAAACCAATTATCGAAAAGCATATAAAGTTTTTTTGCCAATAAAGAGCGTACACAGAGATTCTATGACTTGGAAATCGAGAACTTTAATGAGGAGAATATTCTTATTGGACTTCTCAGCAGCATTTGTAAGACAAGAACCTGCTCATTTGAAGAGGTTATTCGTGTGATTCTTACAGATGGAGAGCTTCAGGATAATAAGTTCCTTATCGAGATTCAGAAGTATGATCTACTGGATGCTTTTTGGAAACTGTGTGAACAGCATTTTGGATATATCGATGTGAAGCCAACATTGGAGCGTTTTGTCGTTACATTATTTGTGACATATACAGCGAAGTATATATCGTCAGAGCTGCCGAAGGCATGGAAGTCGTTTGTGTCATATAAATCCGGCAATATTATTGCATTCATGGATAATCTGATGAACAGCGTATTGTACCGAGAGAAATATGATGAGCTTTCAGACTTTGTTGCGGCCGGACTGGGTGCGGTAAATGCATTCAAGGATTATCTTCCGGAAGAATTACTGAATTGTGATACATTCCTGTGTATCGATCAGATCTTGGTAAAGTGGATTGTAGATCGTTTGCTGGCAGAAGACACAGGGGCAAAGTTGGATGGTTTATCCATTCCCGAGATTGCAGCTAAACGAGAGAAGATGCATTTTGGGGCAAGAAGCGGACGTACATACAGGTTACTTACAAGTGCTTATCATATTGTTACAACAGGAACTTATAGCTGCCCGGACGGGTTTGCGGCTATTCTTGCCCAGTATCGGGCGGAAGACTATAAGATTGATCAGGAATACCGTAACTTCTATTATGAGTATGACCAGCTTGAAGATACTGAGGCATTTGAAAGACTTCGTGATCTTGTGGAGAATATCTATACCAACGAGTATTTGGATAAGTTGCTTCCCAAGTGGAATGCAGGATTGCAGGAAGAGGATTCTCTGACAAAGCTACCTGTCCAGATTGATTTCTATGCCCGCAACATTCGTAATGCAAAGGAACGTACGGTTGTCATTATTTCTGATGCGATGCGCTACGAAGTAGGGCAGGAATTATTCCGGCTATTGTCTGATGATCCGAAGTGCACAGCCAAGCTCGAAACACAGCTCAGTGTGCTTCCATCCTATACAAGACTTGGAATGGCTGCTCTTTTGCCACATAAGCAAATCACGATGACGGATGATTATCAGGTGCTGGTGGATGATGTACTCTGTGATAACTTGGCAGGAAGACAGAACGTTCTGCAGAAGTATTTACCGAATAGTATCTGTGTGCAGTTTGATGATATTAAAGGATTGAAGAAGAATGAACTTCGTGACATCTTTACTGGAAAGCAGGCAATCTATGTTTATCACAATCAGATTGATGCAAGGGGGAGATAAGGCCAATACAGAAGATGAAGTTTTCGTTGCTTGCAAAGAAGCCGTCGCAGAAATTATTGATCTGATACGCCGTATATCCACAAATGCTAATACGTATCACTTTATTGTAACAGCGGATCATGGATTCATCTATAAGAGAGACAAGCTTACTGAGAGTGATAAAATTGGTGGCATAAACGATAAAAAAGCATTTGTAAACCGCAGATTCATTGTTGCACCGGAAGCTGTTCAAGAGGACGGCATTGCACATATGAGCATGGGAACCGTGCTACGAAATCAGGACACGAAGGTGGTATCCTTCCCAATCAGCAGCAACGTATTTAAGGTTGCAGGTGGCGGACAGAACTTCGTACATGGAGGCTCTTCACCGCAGGAAATGCTTGTACCGCTAGTAGAAGTGAAGATGGAACGTGGACACATGGAGACAAAGAATGCAGAGATTGCACTTGTTAGCATGGTTCAGAAGATTACAAATAAAATTACAATGATGGATTTCATTCAGTCAGAACCTGTCAGCGATACAGTTAAGGCTACAACATATAAGATTTTCTTTATCTCTGAGGATAATGAAAAGATTTCCAATGAGAACAGCTATATTGCAGATAGTAGAGAGCCAAATGCACAGAAGAGAATCTTTAGAATGAAGTTCCAGTTTAAGGATAAGAAATATGACAAGGACAAGCAGTATTTCCTTGTCGTTTATGATGAAAATACCGGATTAGAAAGCTTCCGTCATCCAATTATTATGGATTTGGCATTTGCTGATGATTTCGGATTCGGGTTCTAAATATTGAGTGCAAGCGAGTAGGAAGAAAGCTTGTTTTCTTTGTACGAGCAACGAGGTGGATTAGCAATAAAGTCGCTAATATATAATTGAATGGAGGCAGTACGAATGCCGGATTTTATGGAGAACAGCGATACTCATGCTGTAATTAAAGAAAAATTGCGTCGGAATTTTGACGGTAAGATTGTCCGTAAAGATCTGACAAAAAAAATCAAAGAGGGGGCAAATGTCCCGGTATATGTCCTGGAATTCTTGCTGGGACAGTACTGTAGCTCTGAAGATCCGGATGTTATCCAAGAAGGCGTAAACAGTGTAAACACATTCTTTCCGATAACTTCGTCCGTCCTGATGAAGCACAGAAGATTTTGTCTGTACTTCGAAAGAAGGGTAGTCATACCGTCATTGACATGATTACCGTCCGATTGGATATTAAAAAGGATTGTTACTTTGCAGAGTTTTCCAATCTCGGATTAAGCAATATTCCAATTTCAGATGATTATCCGGAAAAGTTTGATCGTCTTCTCTGCGGTGGCATCTGGTGTATTGTGCAGCTGGACTATGAGATGGAGGGAGATTCTAATTTCGGCATTGTGGATTCTGATAGATATGAAATGAAATCCCAACAGAAAAAGCAGAAGGATATCTCACCCATCAACATTCGCAAGTTGACACCAATTCAGATGCCTCACATTGATATCAATGAACTGAAAGAAGGACGTAAGGCGTTTACTAAGGATGAGTGGATTGATGTGATGCTCCGTTCCATCGGTATGGAGCCGGATACATTGTCTAATCGTGAAAAGTGGTTGCTTCTGACTAGAATGATTCCTTTGGTTGAAATAACTTCAATCTATGTGAGTTAGGACCGAGAAGTACCGGTAAATCACACTTATACAAGGAAATTTCACCGAACAGTATTCTGGTTTCTGGTGGTCAGACTACGGTTGCTAATCTTTTCTATAACATGGGCAGAAAGTCCGTTGGACTTGTCGGGCTATGGGACTGCGTTGCTTTCGATGAGGTGGCCGGCATCCGCTTCAAGGATAAAGACGGGATCCAGATCATGAAGGATTACATGGCATCTGGCTCCTTTGCACGTGGAAAAGAAGAAAAAGCTGCTAGTGCATCTATGGTATTTGTGGGTAACATCAATCAGAGTGTTGATGTTCTATTAAAAACATCCAGTCTATTCGATCCATTCCCATCTGAAATGGGAACAGATACTGCCTTTTTAGATCGTATGCATTGCTACATTCCGGGATGGGAGATACCTAAGTTACGTCCGGAGCATTTTACAGATGACTATGGTTTTATCTCCGATTATCTTGCGGAGTTTATTCGTGAACTTCGAAAAGAGCAGTATGGAGATGCATTGGACAAATATTTCCGTCTTGGAAAGAACTTGAATCAGAGAGATACCATTGCTGTTAGAAAAATGGTTGGTGGATATGTAAAGATACTTTATCCGGATGGCAATTTTACAAAAGATGATCTGGAAGAAATTCTCAAGATTGCATTAGAGATGCGCCGTCGCGTCAAAGAACAGCTTAAGAAATTAGGTGGTATGGAATTCTATGATGTCAATTTTTCATACATAGATAATGAAAGCTTTGAGGAACATTATGTTTCTGTACCGGAGCAGGGCGGTGGAAAGTTGATTCCGGATGGAATCTGTAATCCGGGGCAGGTCTATACCGTCTCACAAGGTAAATCTGGAATGATTGGCGTGTTCCGTCTTGAGAGCCAGATGCTTCCTGGCAACGGAAAGTTTGAGAGAACTGGAATTGGAACAGATAGAGATGCAAAGGAGGCTTCCAATACTGCATTCAACTATTTGAAGGCAAATGGAAGCAGAATTAGTGGATCAATCAGTACAACAACAAAAGACTATATCGTGAATTATCAGGATCTGCAGGGAATTGGAATGACCGGAAAGCTAGCACTTCCTACATTGATTGCGTTGTGTTCTATTGCACTGGGAAGACCAACTGTGGGAAATCTGCTTGTATTGGGTGATATTAGTATTAGTGGTACTCTGATTAAAGTCGATGAGCTTGCAAATGTACTACAGGTTTGTCTGGATAGTGGGGCGAAGAGAGTGCTGATTCCGAGCACGTCATTCGTGGACTTTGCGACTGTTCCACCGGAACTGATGAGTGCATTCCAGCTGATTCCTTATCAGAGTGCAGAGGATGCGGTGTTTAAAGCACTGGGGGTAGAGTAAGTTTAAGGAGGAAGTGTATGTGGATTGATAATGCGTCAGATATAGATGTTCTGTTTTATGAGCCATATGCAGATGTTATTTCTGAGATGGCATTAAATAAAGAATACAAGCCTTTAACAATAGGAGTATTTGGTGTTTGGGGTGCTGGAAAATCTACATTATTAAAATTAGTTGAACAGAAGATTATGACAGAGGCCCCTGAGAAGAAACAGACAATATGTGTAAATATAAATGCTTGGTCCTTTGAAGGATATGAGGATGCAAAGGTTGCAGTGATGGAATCCTTATTGCAAGAGCTTAAAAAAGAGGCTCCAGACACAATTAAGACAAAGATAAAGAAGTTGCTGAAAAAAGTGGATTTTTTCAAATTGACAACTAAAGCAGTTGGGATTACAGCACCGATTGCTGCAAGTGTAGCAGCAGGAAATCCATTACCAATGATAATGAGCTTTAACGGTACGGCTGAGGAGATTGGAAAAGGTATAAAAAAGGCTTCAGAGGTTGTACAGACAATACGAGAAGACTACATAAAGGATGATACAGATGTGTCCGAAGAGTCGAGTATAGTTAATAATGTCAGGACTTTTAGAAAAGAATTTGAGGACGCTTTAAATGACAACGATTTGGATAATGTTGTTGTTTTGATCGATGATTTGGATAGATGTCAGCCAGAGAGAATTATCGAGACGCTGGAGGCGATTAAATTATTTCTGTCTGTAAATAAAACAACTTTATAATAGCGGCCGATGAAAATGTAATTCAGTATGCAATTCGAAAAAAGTATCCACCGGTAAATAATACTGAAGTGAATCTTGATCGTGAATATATTGAGAAGATCATTCAGTTACCAATATATATACCAGAACTCTCAACCAGAGATATAGAAAATTATTTAATGTTTCTCGTTGTTCAGCAATATTCAACAAGAGAGAAATTTTTGGCGTTCATCCAAAAAGTTAAAGAAAAGAACATTATGGTTTCGCAAGAAACAATTGACAAGGGAAGAATTTACGAATTATCAGAGGAATATATAGAAGCAAATGAAAAAACGATTTTTAATTATACAGCAGGAATTATTGCGGGAATCAAAAATATTGTGGCGGAAACCCTGAAAGGAAATCCACGGCAAGCAAAGCGATTTTTGAACACATTCATGACAAAACGGAAATTAGCAGCGATTTACTATGGCGCTCAAGGAATTGATGAAATAGTATTAGCTAAAGTTTTGACATTGCAAAAATTAAATCCAGAGCTTTTCCGCAAGCTTAATGATTGGAATAAAAGTTTTGATGGTGAAAACGAAGAATTTAAAAAGATGCGGGTTGCTGTAACCACATCAGATACTGAACAAGAAGAATATAAGGAATGGTATATTCCAGCTATTGCGAAGTGGTTAAATTGTCCTCCAATAGAGCTTGAAAACATACCGTTGGATAAATACTTCTATCTGACACGAGAAGGATTAAATAAATCAGAGATTTCTGAGTCAGCGCTCTCTATGGCAGCTAAAGAAATTCTTCAGCGACTTCTTATGGCAAAACAAGGATTAATGGTGAGAATTGTTGCAGATATGCGCCAAATGTCTGCATTGGATCAGGATAATATTTTGCAAAACAATATTTCCTAAAATAGAAAAAGGTGAATTGCAAATATTCATAATAAGAGATTTATTTATTAATTTTGAAGCGTATCGAAATAGATTCTTTGACGCATTATCCAAAAGTCAACGCAAAGTGACTGTGGGAGATATTCCTGCATTTAAAGAAATGCGTAAGAAAGATATAGAAAAAATGGATTCTCTGTTGGACAAATGGGAAGCAAGCGGCGTATTAGATGAAAAGACCAAAAATAGAATTCAGAAGGAGGGAAAATAGTAATGGGAACATCAAAAGGATACATTTCGCCCACAAAGCCGGAATGGACATCTGCCAAGAGAGCCGTATCGTTATATCTTAGAAATAGGGATTCGGATTCAAAAGATAATGCGATGAGTAAATATGCAGCTGCCATGTCTTCAACTAATGCAGTATCCAGTAGTGCATTTTCATCTTCAGCAGGAGGTGTCTTAGGGTTTGCCAAAGGTATCTCTAGCAATGGTTTAAATGAAACATTAATCGAATTTGGTAGACAAGACCTTATAGGAAAAGATTCAGATGAAATATTAGATGCAATTATGGATCAGTTTACCAATGGAAGTGCAACACTGGATGATTCGCTGGCAAAAGATGCAATATCTAAAAGCTTTTTGGAAAATTTGGAAATTGAAACGGCAGATGACTTGGGTAAGGTGGATATTGATCAGTTATTAGGTGAGATGGTTATTGAGTTCATTAATATTAATTTTGATTTGAGATTTGATGAGAGAATTGGAAAAGGTAGAACTCCAGCGGAAAAAGCAGAAATTTTTAGATGATATGCACAATTATGTGGCAAATACATTGCATGGAAAGCTTAATGCAAAACAGATAAGTAAGTTGGATTTTTTTCTAAATTACAAGCATCAGAGATTGTGAAAGAAACATTAGAAGATGCTTACACGACATTCCAAGAATATTATGGAGGGAAAGAATCATGAGATTTTGGGTGGTTAAAGAAAATGATCAGATCCCAAAAAATGAATGGGATGGAGCTTATCAAGTTAGTATTAACAGGGATACTGCGAGTAGTGCATTTTCCAGTATTCCAGCTATTTGGTATCATCTTGATCAATTGCAATTGGAGCCAATTTATGAAGACCTTTATATAATTGGATTAAGTGTGTTTTCACTTGATAAAAGAGTGGCTAGAAAACAGTTTCAAGATTGCTGGACAAGGTATATCGAAGTATCAATACCCGTCCTGGAGTATGGAAAGTGGAAGAAAACAGAACTTGCCTGTAATAACCTTTTATCATATCTGACTGGAGATGTATGGAATATTACGTTTCGAGAAACTGATGCCGTATACAGCAAACATGAAAATGCGAACAGAAAACATTTGGATATTTCAAAATGTGATTGTGTCAGTCTGTTTTCTGGAGGATTAGATTCCTATTGTGGAGCAATAAAATTATTAGAGGCAGGGAAATCTCCTTGTTTAATCGGACATAATGAATATCCGAAATTGAGATATATTCAGGAAACATTTGTTGGTGATTTTAAGAGTTGCTATCAAAAACAGCATCCGATATTTATTGGATTTACCGCAGGGGCAAGAGCGCCTATAAGTAAAGTGCAGGGGAGATTAACGGGGAGTGAGAATACATCCAGAGGACGGTCTTTGTTATTCTTATGTGCTGCGGTAACTATTGCTGGAATAATGGGAAAAGATGCACCGGTCTATATTCCGGAAAATGGCTTTATTGGATTGAATGTTGCACTAACAAATAGCAGAAAAGGGTCGTGCAGCACAAGGACAACACATCCGTACTTTCTGAACGGGTTACGGGATATTCTGTGCAAAGTCGGAATTAACAATCCAATAGAAAATTTCTTCGAACATAAAACAAAAAGAGAAATCGTACGATTAGTTAAGGATACACCTGCATTTAATATGGGCTATCAGAAGACAATTTCGTGCTCGCATCCGTGTGTTGCTAGATACAATCGAACCGGAAGTAGAGAATATCCAATTAACTGTGGTTATTGTTACCCATGTATCATTCGGCGTGCATCACTCTTAGATTTGAAAGATATAAGCCCATATTCGACACATGTAACTCCATCTGATTTTTTAAATCAATTTACTGAAAGCGATAGAAGTTCTGATCTTAATGCCGTAGTTGATAGCGTTTATAGATATCAAAATTGTAATGAAAAGAATTTAAAGCGCTTAATAAAGTGTACTGGCAGGCTGTCAGAAGATGAGGTCTCTCAATTCCTGAGAGTTTACTCAGAGGGAATGAAGGATATAATTGAATGGTTGAAAGGTGATCCAGGAATGGATAAGTATATAAAATGAAGGGATTAATTGACACACATTTTCATTTAGATCATTACAAAAACTATCGAGAGCAGGCAAAAAAAATTAACGAACTAGAGCAGTACACTATTTGTGTGACTAATTCCCCAGGAATATTTAATTCATGTAAGACAATATTTCCCGAGTCACAATATCTACGACATGCACTTGGGTTTCATCCACAGGAATCTGGGCTAAATAAGAATGATTTATTTGATTTCATGAAGTTATTGGCTAAAACAAGGTATGTTGGCGAAATTGGCTTGGACTTTTCTAAAAAGTCAAATAATGATTTTGATTTTCAAATCTACTCATTTGAAAAAATTGTAGAAAGATGTTCCAAAGAAAATAAAATCATGACTGTTCATGTACGCAAGGCTGAAAGAGAAGCTTATGAAATATTGGCAAGATTTCGACCTCAAAAGTGTATCATTCATTGGTATACAGGTAATGAGGATTATTTATATAAATTCATAGAATTGGGCTGTTTTTTTCTCTGTAAATACAAATATGGTGCAAAGTATAAATTCAGCGAAATATAAATTAGTTCCCCAAAATAAAATTTTTGGTAGAGAGTGATGGCCCTTATACAAAAAGTATCTGGGAAAAAGTTTGACCCATCTTTGTTGTTGGAAGCGTATGAACATATTGCTCGTTTTTATGAAGATAAAGATTTTGCAAAAAAAGTATTCAATAATTTTAAAATAGTACTGGAATTGTAATGCATGGTTGGAGAATATAAGTAAATGATCAATAACTCGTCATCTTTTTCTGCCCACAAAAATTTGAGATAATCGTGTGAAGTGTAAAAAGTTGAACGCACTTTTTCCACTTTGCACACTGTCTCAGGGAGGAATTCACGATGAATACAAAACTCGCCATAAGCAGGATGCGAACAAGAGAATGAACTAACATTATTAAAGATTCTAAGGAGAGTGATCTAAAAGTAGATGACTATTAGGCACTGATTATTCCGGAGTTTAAGAGCCACTGAATCCGATACTCAGAACCACCAATTCCGTGTAACGGAGCCATTCGGAATCGAAAGTCATTCCGATGTTCGGAGCCAAATCCTAGAATGAATTTACAGTAATTGTACTGACTAATTGAAAGGTGCTAAAAATATGGATTACAAAGCAATGAGAGATAAAATTGAAGATATGGTAAATGATAACCATAGGGACTTTGTAAAGGCGATTATAAGCATAGAAAAAAGGTGTTAACGATGAAAGTGTTTTGGAAAAGCTTTATGACGCTTATATGGATAATGACAGCCTTGATTTGCTGCATGATGAATTTGACTATATGATTGGGGAGTTAAGGAAGTAGGACAGATAAAAGATTACTCTACATTCCCTCCCATACAAAAATTTCCCATTAAAACTTCTATTTTCCAATGAAAAAAAGACATCGCCACTCCATTTGTTGCATATGCAACAAAATTATTTTCTTTTATAAAGATAATTAGAACATACTAACAAGAAACATAGTATACTCAGCAGACTAATATCGTAATCAATAAGCTGATTCTATCCGGCAAGTGAAGCAACTAGACCTGCCTCATAGACTGTCAGAAGAAATCAGTGGAATGAGAAGGAGAAAAAAATGGATAAGATTTTGGATTTGGATAAAAGTGTTGCATCCCTTGTAAAGGAGTATCCGGAAGTTGCTGACATCATGGCTAATTTAGGATTCACGGAAATTAAAAATCCTGCCATGCTGGCTTCTGTAGGTCGGATTATGAATCTGAAGAAGGGTTCTCAGATGAAGAAGATTCCTATGGAGGAGATTGTTCGTGCATTCCGGGCAAAGGGATTTGAGATTACGGATGGGGGGAAGCCCTTTCCTGCTGAATCAGTTGATTCAGCTGAGGAAGCCGAGATAGCTAAGGCCGCTGATTCGGCTGAGGTAGCCGAGATAGCTAAGGCTGCTGATTCGGCTGAGGCGGCTAAAGCACCGGTAGATCGTGCAGAAGCCCTGCGTTCGCTTTTGGATCGTTTGTCTGAGGGCGAGGATTTGGAATCTGTTCGTGCAGATTTTGTACGGGATTTTAAGGACGTGGATCCCGCGGAAATCATGAGGGCGGAGCAGGGGCTCATGGAGTCCGGCATGCCTCTTTCCAAAGTACAGAAGCTTTGTGATGTGCATTCGGCTCTTTTCCATGGAGATACCCGGGAAGAAAAGATTGCCAATGCAGAAAGAGCTGTTCAAGCTTCTTTAAAGAATCAGGCAGGGAAAGGGGAGAAAAACTACATCAATAAAAGCGTAGAGGCGGAAAGTTTGATTCAGATTCCCGGACATCCTCTTTCCACATTCACGAAGGAAAATGAGGCTCTCGGGCAGTATTTGGAGAATACGAAGGCAAGATGGGAAAGCTTAGTAGAAAGTCTTTCCGGAAAAAGCTGGCGGAAAAGATAAAGCAGAAAAATCAGAAAAAGCAGAAAAAATAGAAGGAGCAAAAGGAGTACAAGGTGCGCAAGGGGCGCAAGAGGCGCCGGATTGGGAAGCTTTGCTTGCTGTATTTTTAGAGGAGCTTGCAAAACTCCGTTCCTTTATCGTGCACTATGCGAAGAAGGGAGACCTTCTCTATCCGCTTTTAAAAGTGAAATACGACATTTCCGGGCCTTCTCAAGTCATGTGGACGGTGGATGATGAGATTCGGGATAGTCTGGGAGAACTGAACAGAGAACTTCGCGAGAAGAGTAAGGGAGTGAGAGTGCTCAAGAACACCGGAGAAGATCTGGATGATGAGGAAGAAGAGTATAGTAGAAGCAAAGCGGAGATTGCGGAAAGTATCCTAAATAGCTTTTTCTTAAAGAATTATCTTGCTGTACGGAACCGTATGGAGGAGATGATTTATAAGGAGGAAAATATTCTCTTCCCCATGTGCGCCCTACAATTTCAAAAAGAGGAGTGGATACAGATTTACTTTGATTCCAAAGACTATGAAGCTTGTTTTTCTGTGGAAAATTCAACATGGAAGGAAGCGGAAGAATGCGGCAATACTCCGGAAAAGTGGAGGGCGGTCGAAGCTGCAGGAGAATCAGAAAGAGAAAAATTCGGGAAAGAAGCTTCCAAGGAACATTCCGAAGAGTTTCATGCTGCTGAACTTCCTCAGGGAGCCGGGAAAATGCTGGAGGATCTGCTTCGTAGGGTAGAATCTCTAGAAGGAAAATCCGGGAATGGAGGAGAGTCCCCTTCTGCAAACGATGGAGAAATCATCATGCCCGGTGGACATTTAAAGAAAAATGAGCTGATCGCCATGTTAAATACCATTCCTGTGGAGATTACCTTCGTGGATAAGGACAATATCAATCGTTTCTTTAATGAGGGGCCAAAGGTCTTCAAACGCCCGCAAATGGCCATTGATCGGGAAGTATTTTCCTGTCATCCTCCGAAAGTAGAACCTATGGTGCGTATGATTATCGGAAACTTCCGGGATGGAAAGGAAGATGAAGTTCCTATTTGGATGGAGAAAGGCGGAAAGCCCTTCCTGGTGCGCTATATGGCTGTTCGGGACAAGGAGCAGAACTATGTGGGAACCCTGGAAGCGGTAACAGATATGACAGAGGTCAAAGAACATTTCCGTCAGTATTTTAAGAGCCATCCGGAGGAACTGTAAAAAGATTTTCCTCTTTAAAAATCAGGAAATTGCACATCCTCCGTCTTTACAAGCTTTGCCTTTCCACCTTTCCCGCTTCCGATGTAAAGGAGCTCATAGTTTGTTTTGGCATCTTTTCCTTTTGACTTCTTGGCGGTGAAAATCACGTCTTCTTCGGGCTTGCCTTCTTGTGTGTGCTTCCCGATATAAGCTAGCGGAATATAGGATACATTTTCGTTATCCGGTACAGCCTCTTTAAAGGCATTTTGGATTGCCGGAATTTTTTCCGGGAGATAGGAGCCGGTATTGTCAATGTAATCTTCTCCCTCCTCTCTGGATTCTTCTGTGGGAAAGAGAATGGCACTTCCCACAACCTCAGACTTTCCGGAAAGGTCCTGATAAATCTGTAAAAGTACAAAGGAGACATTTTCCTGATAATCCGTCCAAGTACTCTTACATAGGTAAAGGTAGTTTGTGCCGGAAACAACTTGGGTGCCCAGCAGGGCTATGGGCTCATAATGGGTATAGTTATAGCCATTTGGAAATGCCGCTTCAAATGCATTCATGGCATCCGGGTTATCCTTTATAGAAAAGCTTACAAGATTCGTGTTATAAGCCCCTACAAGAGAATCGGAATTGTTTTCAGCTTTTTCCTTTTCGCTTTCTGTTGTTGCTCCGGATTCTGTAGGATTCGGAGCACTGCTTTCTTTTTCCGCTTCTTCGGAATCAGTATTACTGCTTTCTTTCTTCGCGTCACTTAGCTCCTCGGAACTGCTTTCTTTTGCGGCTTCCGTGGGACTTACTGTGCTACTTTCCTTTGCCGTTTTGTTGCTGCAGGCGGTAACGGATAGAGCGGATAATGCTGCGATAAGTAGTGTATGCTTTAAAAGTTTCTTTTTCATTTTTTCTCTCTCTTCCTCTTGTCCTTCTTTATATTTCTTTCTTTTTTCTATTTCCTCTGTATTATAAATCGAAAAAGGAAAAGAGCTTCTTACAAAACATTACAAAACAGAGTCAATATTGGATTCGATTCAATCGAAAAGCAATTTTATCGATTTTTTTCAGCTGTAAATTCAACCGTAAAATTTTACGATTGAATTTACGGCTGTTTTGCAAAGGTTGAAGCAGTGCATCGAATGAGGTATTATAATCATATTAACTGTGTACGTAGCTAACTATGATAGTAAAGGAGGTTTTCTGTTGTGAGTATAAGAGACAAAGAAGTACTTAATATGCAATTAGTCTTAATACCGATTTTGGCAAAGGCATGGAAGAAAACCTATTCCGAGCTATCAGATTTGTTAAAGAAATATGATGTATTGAGTTACATTGATGTTTGCTATGAAGCTTATAATTCTACCGGCAACCAAGGAATTATTAATGATTTGCAAGACTATATTGAGATGCAGGGGGGGAGAGTCAATTGAAGCCTTTATATCATGGTTCAATATACTTGTTTGATAGCATAGATCCTTCAGCAGGAAAAGGCTACAAAGATTTTGGTAAAGGATTTTATGCTACTGCGGTTCCATCACATGCAGAAAGACTTGCAATTAGAAATAAATATATTGCAGAAAAACGTCAAAGTTTTCTCAAAAACAAGAAAAACATAAAGTTCCAGCCTATACAAGCATATAGATACAATCTTCTTTTCAATGAAGACACAAGAGGTTTAAAGCTTAAGGTGTTTGAGAAAGCGGATAAAGAGTGGCTTAGGTTTATACTTAAGAATCGTAGATGTGATGGATGTGCACATGATATGGACATTGTGATAGGTCCAACTGCTGATGCTGAAACAACTACAATAATTAATGAGTACTATGATGAGTTGGAAGAATCGGGATATTCTGATAAAGTATGTGAGAAGGTTATTGCTGAATTAAAACCGGAAAATCTCCCCAAGCAGTATTTTTTTAGAACACAGGAAGCCGTAAAAACACTAAGTTTTGATACAGTGAAATGGCAGGTGATTGAATAATGATTACGAGTGCGGATCAGAAAAAAGCTATGCGAAATATAGCTGTATTTCTTGTGGAATATATAATGAAAGATAAGGGATATTCAAGAGATGAGGCAGTTGAATTTTTGATGAAAACCACTGTGTATGCAGCCTTGATGGATGAAGAAACAGACCTTTATCTGGAATCCAGAGAATCTATTTTGGATATCTTAAAAGAGGAATTGGCCGGAAATCCGTATAGATTGCTGGTGGTATAAAATTATTCTTTTATACGTGCTGAATATCTTGAACTATACAGCCTCTTTGCGAGAGTTTAAAATGACTTCGGCAAGAGGCTATTACTGTTGTTAGAGGAATGAAATATAAGCTATAGTAAGCAGTACAAAAGAAATCAGAGGTAAGTATGATGTGGTCCGATAGCAGCATTTTTTATCAATTCTATCCCTTGGGCTTTTGTGGAGCCCCGAAGGAAAACGATGGAGTTCTTACTCCCAGAATACGAAAAGTTACAGAGTGGATTCCCCATCTTAAACGCCTCCATGTGGATGCCGTTTATTTTTCGCCCGTCTTTGAGTCGGACCGGCATGGCTATGATACAAGAGATTATCGAAAGATTGATTGTCGTTTGGGGAGTAATGCGGATTTTTCCGAAGTTTGTAAGATTCTCAAGGAAAATGGCATCCGCATTGTTCTGGACGGCGTCTTTAACCATGTGGGACGAGGCTTCTTTGCTTTTCAGGATGTGCTCGCAAAGCGTTGGGACTCGGAATACAAGGACTGGTTTTACATTCATTTTGATGGAAATTCCTGCTACAATGACGGCTTCTCCTACGAGGGTTGGGAGGGACACTTTGAGCTTGTAAAGCTGAATCTCGATAATCCAAAGGTGAAAGAGTATCTTTTTTCCTGCGTAAAGGCTTGGATGGAAGAGTTTCAGATCGACGGCTTGCGGCTGGATGTAGCGTATTGTTTAAATGAAAATTTCATGCGGGAGCTTCGACATTTTTGTGACTCGATAAAGCCGGATTTTCTGCTCCTCGGAGAAATTCTTTTTGGGGATTATAAAAGGATTGTCAATGACGCTATGCTTCATAGCTGTACCAATTATGAGTGCTATAAAGGGCTGTATTCCAGCTTTAACGACTTGAATCTTTTTGAGATTAATTATGCTCTGAATCGGCAATTTGGAAAGGATAATCCTATTTACAGGGGATTGCATTTGCTTTCCTTTGCGGAGAATCACGATGTGACGAGGGTGGCAAGTATCTTAAAGGACAAACGACATTTGCCCCTCTTATATGCTATGGTCTTTACCATGCCGGGGATTCCCTGCATCTACTATGGCGGTGAGTGGGGGATTAGCGGAGTAAAGGAAAATGGCAGTGATGATGCCCTTCGTCCTGCGCTTTCGGAGCCGGAATGGAACGAACTCACGGATTTAATTTCCTCTCTTGCGAAGCTTCATAAAGAACATAAAGCTTTGGTTTATGGGGATTACAAGAGTGTCGTGCTGACTAATCGTCAGCTCATTTTCCAAAGAGAGTATGAGGGAGAGAAGATTTGGGTGAGCGTTAACGCGGATGAGCAGGCGTATCAGGCGCAGTTTCACGGCATGGGAAATTGCGAAGTAACGGATTTACTCAGTGGGGAAAAACTCTTCCTCAATGATTCTTTTACGCTTCCGCCATTTAGTTTCTTCATGTGGAAGTTGGCATAAACAGTTGTAATCATTCGCTGTTTCACTTATATTTTCTCTTTAAAAAGAATCTAACGAAAGAGACGAGAGCTTATTTTAAGTAAATTTGCGGAGATGAAGTGAGGGGAAAATGAGAGTGATTTTTACGGACATGGACGGCACATTACTGAATGAGCAGCATCGTATTTCGGAGCGGACGGAGCGGGCTTTAAAAAAGTGGACAGAAGAAGGCAATCATTTGGTGCTAAGTTCTTCCAGAGGGGTTTCCGGCATCCTGCCGGTTATAGAGAGATATCAGCTTGATGCGGCAGTCATTGCTCTTGGCGGTGCCGTGATTTTAAACCATTCGAAAAAGCTGATTTATGAGAGAGGGATGTCTAGTGAGGAAATGCAGGAAGTTGTTCAATTTGCAGAGGCGAATTTTCCGGATGCGACTTGGAATGTCTATACGGCAAGGCATTGGATTGTGAAAGACTTGTCTGATCCCAGAGTGGTAAAGGAAGCGTCGATTGTGGAGGTGGAGCCGACGGGAACGGATCTTTCCGTCCTTCACGAAGCGGAGCAAATTGGAAAAGTGCTTCTTATTTGTGATTCTATTCAAATTGATAACATTGAAAGTGCCTTAAAAGAGGGCTTCCCAAAGTTGAATATCTGTAAGTCTGCAGAAACGATGCTCGAAGTCAATGCCTGTGGGACCTCGAAAGGACAGGCTGCCGAGATTTACTGCAGAAAAAATAGTTTTGACCTGCAAGAGGCTATAGCCTTTGGGGATAATTTTAACGACCTGTCTATGCTTAAGATGGTGGGGGTTCCGATTCTGATGGGAAACGCTCCGGAGGAACTGAAGAAGCAGTTTACAAGATTGACTTCGGACAACAATCATGACGGACTGGCCGAAGCATTGGAGAAAATTCTATGAAAAAACTACTTTTAACGGCATTTACAC
>BNJS01002862.1_pt1 | contig 41260 bp, 52 predicted proteins | sample 8540461 | NCBI WGS metagenome assembly BNJS01 (sample SAMD00202454, study PRJDB9452) | human saliva metagenome | isolation source: human saliva | place: Japan
AATATTGATGGAGGATACTTTCCTGAGGCACTGCATCGTAACGCTCCTAAGCCTGTTCTGATATTATGCAGATGAGAGGAACTGTGGATATGTCTGCTTATATGGAGCTCTACAGTATGGCAGAGACTCACTAGCTTGAGAGTAGAACTAGGTCTATCAGATGTAAAGGCTGAGAGATGCTCGCTATGATGCCGTAATTCATATGGTTAGTGCTGCTATTGGAGCTGAAGAGTTTTATACAACTGAGAGCCAACATGTGGCTCATGCAGAGGATAAGAACTTGCTCGTGAGATAGATAATAAGATTTTGAAAGACTTGGACGGGACACACCCTCAATTGCATATCGTTGAGAATAATGTAGGCTTTGATATTAAGGTACGTAGTGTTGTCGTTCCAGAGTGTTCAGCGACTTATCGGAGATGAGATCTGTGATGGCTGTAACAGAGGAGCGTCGTAAAATTAATTGTGTGCGTGTTGTAGGCGAAAATCCCTTACGTAGCTGAGATTTATCAGACTTATATCAATGATGAAGATGGTACTTCTATCCGTACGTCGAAAGAGGTACTCGTGCATTATGTGTATTTCACTCAGTCGGAAGTACGTGATTACAGACGAAGGAAGAGTCGAGTTATCAAGGAGCGTCAGATTTCTCCTGATGAATACTGTCTGTGCTTAATCGTGCGACAGCATGACCGTCACGACATCCTTATCATATTAGAGAGAGAGAGCTTTTACTTGGGCAGACAGTATCTTTTTGAGGCTAGATGAATTCCTTGAGACCTAATCGTGCCAGGCGTATTCTTGAAGTGCGTATTAAGGCTGGTGGAAAGGAGGTCAAGATGCACTCCTTTTATAGAAGTTATAGAGGACGTAACAGATAATCCTGAGTATACGAGGCTCTTTGGGGCATGTTGTGGCAGATCATCTTGAGTATCTTGATTCGTATAGCTATTATCTTCCTAGTTGCATGGTCAGTCATGCTTTTCATTTTTGGTTTTTGCCCTGCTACCGGTCTCCTTTGCTAACGATGCTCAGAGTTGCTTGGATATGCCTTCTTTCCTGTTTATGTCAGGCTTTCATAGTGCTGGAGTTTTGTCTTTTGATAGAAAATCAATTGTAGACTATTGGCTCGAAAGTCAAGGTCAAACCTTCTTTTGCTTTGGCTGACTACCCTTTTTGCCACTGCTTTCACCTCCTATAAGTTAAGTCTTCGTTGAAATATCCTCAAATTCTAGATAAAATGCATGGAGATATTGGTTCACGTTCTCTTTATTTGAAATGTTTGTCCTGGTCTACTTTGTTCGGCGAGTAATGAGACAGGCTGATAAACAAAAAGAATAGTAACTTTAGTAGAGGTTGTGCTGGGTTGTTGAGTCTGACTTGTCCGTCTTGCTTACTAGATGACCTTGTGGCAACAGCACCATGCGTTAAAGCTAGGAAGCCTTGAGTTGAGGCAAAGATGAATTACTTGCCTACTGTATTTTCGCTGTGCAGTTGTTTCGTAGGGCGTTTTAGAGGAATCAGAGCAAGTGATAAACGCCAGTGTCATGCGCTCTCTGGGATGGCGTTTGTCTTGTGTCTTAAGCATGATGTCCATGCTAAACCCTATATCTGGATGGTTGTTGACTTCTTTTACCAATCTGGTGTGCTGCATCATGCTACAGTTAAAGCAAATCGGCAGTAGATCTGAAGACAGAGCCAACAGCCTGTTATCTTATCTAGGTAAAAGGAGAGCCGTTACCATTTATTTAACTCATTATTTCTTCCTATGCTCCAGCTCCTATCGCTTTAGAATTTCCTAAAGACTCAGGTTGGGGTAGGCGCATTTTCCTACATGAGGAGACTACTCTTATCGTTTACTATGCTGGAGTAGTCGCTGGCTGTAACTCTTGTATGCTGTACGTATTATCAGAAGTAGTAAAATATCTTGGATACTCTATTCTATGGTAGCGTTTTAGATTCTTGGACTCTAATGCAAATAAACATCATACTGCCAAGGCGCTGAACAAAATTACTTTGTTCAGCGCCTTTTGCGTGTGGATGATGATATGTTTATGTCCGGGTTGAGGAAGTGGTTAGACGGTATTTGAGACCCTCGCTTTTATTGTCTGTATGGAAGAATGTAGCCGTCAGCAGTTATTCTGCATCAGAACTGAGTGTGCAGTGAAATATTGATAGATAGAGACAGCTTGAAAGCTTCCTATATGCTCCTTTGTTGTGCTGTGTTGCAGCTGCTGGATGTCTTGCATATAACTTGGGCAACATGGCTGGGAGAATTTTACTAATCCTGGTCCATAAACTCACAGGCTAGATACATCTCAATGTTGACGTATTCTATCGAGAAAGATGCATCCTCAAATGTCTTTCGTATGTTCTGAGTTAGTCTCCTAGTGAAGGGTGAGATAGAGTTTAGACTTGATGTATTTGCTGTTTGTTCATATGCGCTTCAAAAGATAATTTCTTGAGGCGTGTTGCCGATGCTCTTGCTTATGCCAATAAGCCATCATCAAAAGAAAGTATTCCGGACAGTGTCAAAATCAGGAGTTTCTCCACGAATATGGCTTGTTTATGGGTTCAATACTGATTATGCGGTTGAGTGGGAGACACTGAAGCCTAAGATTGTTGATTAATGAACCGGAATAGAAAGACGTGACAGTCAAACTCTTTGGTGAGGCCTGGATAAAGGTGTATTCAAGCTCTTCATCCGATGAAAATGAGTTTACAGAGAGATATGTAGAGAGTTTGTGTAGATATGTCTTATATAGAGAGAGAGTGTAAGCCTTTAAGTTTCGGAGATGCTATCCAAATGAATTGAGGGTTTACATTTGTTTCGTGTAGTAGTAAAGTTTTATCTTGCAAGCGATTGATATCTTGTCGACTATCTCTGTTAGCTGATTGAAAAGTCGAGATAGTGTCTGAGCATATCCACAGCCTCTTGCATGACTTCACAATCGTTTTGCAGAGAGGCATATTCGTGATAGAGTACTTGTCGTCTGCGCCACGATAGTCGCCCGAGGTCATAAACTTCTGTTGAGGGCAGTATAGCTAGTTTATTGGAGCGCATCTGAACTGCGAATAACGCAACCTGAACGGTCCGCATGGAGATGCACCTTTGCTGATGCCTTCAGCCTCTTTGAGCTTTCTGAACAGGCTTCTATCAGGTGTGAGCGTCCACTTGCGATAGCGGTTGCGCAGGCTTCGGTCTATCGTCTTGTAACGTATCAGAGCATGTTTAGTAGCTGGCATAATAATGTGTGTCATGAGTGAATAGTAAAACAAAGTTAGATGTTATTATCTATCTGAATTCAGGTGATGTCAGCTATAATTAGTCAAAAAGCCCTTTTTCTGAGTGCATTATGAGTCAGACTGCACAAGAGATGACGTATATATAAAGAGCCATGCAGAATCTCACGACTCATCGGGTCCCTGCCAACATCATCAATCTATGATTCGATTTAGCATCTAATCATTATTATGACTGCGTCTTAGAGATGCTTAAAGTTGATGCGAATAGAAAAATCTCTAGTTGACGGCCTAATATGTAATGTTTGGATGGATAGAAGACCGTTTCCTGATAATTATTCTTTGTGATACAGATTGCTTAAATGATTTTAGTCCTAAAAGTAATAATCCTATTGCCAACAAAAAGCTTGGCTATTTAATTGGAGGTTTAGCATACTGCAAGATGTGTGAGCCTTACTTCCATCAGTGATCGTAATGCTGCACGTGAAACATCCACTTATTGAGACGTACTTCAGGAATAGTAAACTTGCGATAGGTAGCGAGTAAATTCTATTCCAGCCTTTGCGTGCGTCTTAATTTGTAAATGGAGGACGAGCCACCGCATTTTTCATTAGCTGAAAATAAGCGGACGCTCTCGCTTGTTGTTACTGTGGTATCGACTGTGGAGAGTGGGCAAGTTCTCCGTTAATCCATAAACAGCTCACTTATGGTCCCATGTACCTTGCTTGGGTGGAAAGGTCTGACTCTGAGCGACTATAGTTTCTGAGTCAAAATAATGTTAGGCCCTGCGTTGTTGCGACCTACTATGTACCCAAGCTGTCGCGTGCACTGTGCTGTTTTCTGAGGCATTGATTAAAGTCCATGGCATAAGTTACATACATGTCAGGTATGTCCCTGAACCTCCGCTATATCGCTCATAGGGATAATCGTGGGTGCTAACTTCATGTGGGTGAGTATACTGATGCTTCTTTCACTTTTGAGAAGTATTGTCTCTTCCGGGAGCATATACTGAGTGGGGTTTTCCTCATTCGGGTATACTGAGCATATATGCCATCGGGCCTGGCTGTGCAACGTAGGGGAGGGTTCAACGAGCAAATACATGCTCTTTGTGCCAAAGGTCTGCGTTCAAAAGTCCACGAACTGCTCTCTCGTTTGAGTGCTCATGCCTCCGGAGATAGAGCTGCTGCATCTACCGCGAATCAGGCCATCCAGAACCTCCGCCTAACCAAGCGCGTTCAGCTAAAGGCGCTGGTGTGTTAGATAAACATTGATATCTCTCAGCATGCAGTAGAACGAGGAGAAATCTACGTAACGGTCGTTCCAAACGGCTAGTATTGCGCCCCATGACGTTGGTATGTGCTTGCAGGGCACTCCAGAGATACGTAGCTGCTATGCAGCATCTGGATATCGGCAAAGAGGTCGTAGTGATTGATGTAATGGAAGCGGCTATCGATAGATGGTGTACCATACATACCTCTTCTCACCTATAGAGCTCAAAGATGTAACAAGTCTACTACTTACTTTGAAATTGCCATCAGGGTCCATGCTGATGGCCTTTCTTTCCTAGCGAACGTACATGCTCAACAGCTCATCTGGAACAGAAGAGAGAGGTCTGTAAATGAAAGTTTCATCTGTCCCTAGATGGATGTCAGGGACATCAACGCTGCTGCTAATTCCGATGAGCACTGTCTTTGAGGACTTGCTTTTCCTTTGGGTAGTCTGCATATCGAATCACATGGCTCTTGGCAAATGCTGAACTATGCCCAGGCATATCTATCTCGGGTATTAGCGTTATGCGGAGCGATTTGCGAGGTCAGCTAACTCTTTTAGTTCTTTCGCTATAGTACTTACGCATGCGCGTCATGTGTTGCTTCTGTTAGCTGTGGGTATCGTTTGCTCTCTCTAGCCTCCCAAGCTTGGTGCTCGGTAGATGTAGGTGAAAAAGCATTGATTTTGTATTGAGCAAGAAGCTTTGACTTGCTTTTTGAGTTCGCTCATTGGGACTAATGAACGAGCCAAGTCGTGCATCAACCTCTCATATGCGAAATGAAGGCCAGTCCGTAATGTTGCAGAGCTTCCTAGCTCTGTTTCTCTTTCGCATGAAATCATCAGCTGCTCCAAGGTTTGCAAGCCTCTGTATAGGCCTGTGCGTTCTAGGCATCTATAGTCTATACCCATCGGAGGGGATGACGCTATGGCGATAGGCTTCCTAGCTTGTTAGTAAATGAAGCCTTGAGGAAGAGATGGTACGATGGTGGTTCTGTACGACGTAGGCTATTGTATCTATGGTATAGCCCTGTCTGAGTAACAACTCTTTTAGTTCGTCTTGCAGATATGAGCCCTTCGGGCGGGTGGGCGACTTGTGTGCATTTCCTTTTAGAACCTCTATATGCTGAGCTTTCGAGTAGTCTGTCTGATGCATGAGTGCTTTCAGTATTGAGCTAAGAAAATAACGCCACTAGTAATAAGCTCAAAGTTTATTTATCATGAATGTCACACTTAAGTTTCAGGAGCGCTTAAGATACAGCTTTTAAGACCGTTGCACGGTCTCTTTGAAAAGGTTTAGTCCTTTGATTGAGATATCTTTGCAGCCAATTAACTTGTAGTTCTATGGTTCTGTGGTGACTGTGGGTATGTTGAGTCTTTCATAGATAGATTGCGTTGCCAGAGAATGCCTTGTGCGCTTAGTGCGTGAGTAGAGAGGAGTGTCAAAGGTTTTGAAAGATGTTGTCTTCTATGGTAATCCCTGATGTGCCTTTGCCGTGAAAATGGTGTTTTGTGAGCTAAGCTCAGGTGACTATTACAAGGATGTAAGCAAATCACAGCCTCTGTGAAATTGAGTACAGACTAGTGAGTCATCGTTAAAGATATTGCCGCGTATGAGCATGGATTGTGTCTGTCCACTTTTCAAACCATTGGTTGCAGGTCGTGCTGGGAACTACTTGCTGCACCTGAAATATGGTCAAAATAATTTCCTTCAACAGTACCTTTTAGAGGTGTTGAAAGAAGTGCGCCTCTAGCTCTGTTGTTAAATATTGTATTTGCCCGTAAAACTTACGCTAGAGATTTGCTGCGTTTCTAATCCTACACTGTTTTCAGGTGTAAGGTTGTAGGCTAACTGTAAAGCTTAATTCAGAAAGATTTTAGCTCCTTTGACTGTTGCTTGGTCTATGGGTTCAATAGATTGGATTACATTATAGCCTTTGCATGGCTGTCAAAGGTCTTGCTGTATATAAATTGGACTGAATCTCCTTGATATCTCGACTAAATCCCCAGACGATTATGCATATATTGCCCGCTCTGCTAGTGTAGTCAGTCGATGCGCTTGGTCATCTTGAGATATACCCATGCATTGATAGCGTCATCCATCATGTGCTCAAAAGTCCATTGCTGACGCTGATAGTCACTACCACTGAGAAGTGAGTAGCATCGGCTTGCGTATGTGAAAAGTCTGGTCATGCTCCCCTCTACGAGCGACGCAGAAACGATTAAGAGAGAGAGGTTGTGGCTATTTTGAGCGAGGTAGCCCATGCCGTCAGCATAATGAATACTATGTTCTCTAACGCTATCCTGTGAGCATCAATGAATATCGCAGGTTGAGGTCGCTCCCATCGAGCGCATAACTATAATGTCACCAGGGCTTAAGTCTTTCGTCAATCCAATGTGGAGAGTACAGTTTATTTAGAACCAATGGCACGTGTATCATTTGTTCTAAAAGCCAAGGTCTGATACTCGGTACTTTGTATGTCGGGTTGATGGCTCAAAAGACAATGCACTCTGGAGTATGCTCAGTTTGAGCCATAGCATTTCAAATTCATCCTTTTCGCGTTTATAGCGCCATTTAGCAAGGGGGCAGGTCTATACTCATACCCTCTTTACCTGAAATTTTCGAGGTGATTTCTACTTGAGCTAATTTGTGGTTCTGTAAAATCTAGAGAAAGCCTTTACAGAAAATGTTTTTAGATGATATAATTGCAATGGGTAGCATCCTATCACGGAAAAATAAACTCGCTTCCCATGCCATCCAAAGGTTAGATGATGCATTCTTCTATCTTTGATGCCTATGGCCCTTTGCCCCGTTTGGTCATGATTACTGATATATAATTCTTCTTTCAGGACTTCCTAAGGCATCAAGTAATAAGTGCCGAGTGTAAATACTAGATTTGATACTATCTTGTATGCTTGACTGTGAGGCTATCTATTATAAAAGTTGAAGGTCTGGGGGCAGGTATTTTCGGTTAGATGAGTTTAATCACTAAAAGTTGCAAAAGCAATTTATCTTTGTTTTAGGGAGGCTACACTAGAGAACTTGCTGGGACTAAGCCTAGTAGTGGTTTGCTTATTACACATCTTAATTTATTGCTGGAATAATAACTCTAATTGACGTAAAGCAAATATAATGAATTTACTAGTATGGGCTTCAGATAAGTGTGGCAGAGTCTAAAGTGAATTACTCCTACTTAGTAGGAGTATTCTATACGAGAAGCTATGTCGAGATAACAGAGTAAAATGCTAAGCGTGCGTTTCCTGCTCAGAAACCTCATGAAGTCTGTACAGACTACACGTGTAGTCTGCTGCAAACTTCAACCGTGGTTTGTACAGACTTCAGCTGAAGTCTCCACTTTAGAAGATTGAACGCGAAAATTTGGCTTGCCTAAACCAATTATTTTCAAACTGGGAGTATCATTTTGAGAAGGAGCTAAATGAGGTTAATCCAAATAATTTGAACCAATGATATTGAGGTAAGGACTAATCACTAGAATATCATTAACTTTGTATCACTATTTAAGAGCAAAATAAATTACAACGATAATAGACCAATTATGGGACAAGAAAATTATTGCTTTCTGTAAGAGCAAGGCTAATAGCTGGTTGCAAGAAAGCTACGATGAAAGACATACGACAAACGGTACAAACTCTCCTTAACAACGAAGATTCACATGACTTAGTAGAGGCATTCTACAAGGATTTGGAGTTTGGTACAGGTGGATTGCGTGGTATCATGGGGGTTGGTAGTAACCGCATGAATAAGTACACAGTGAGTGCAGCCACTCAGGGACTTGCTAATTATCTTAAGCAGGGGTTTGCTTCTCTTCCTCAGATTTCAGTGGCTGTATTGGTCATGATTGCCGTAATAATAGCCCATTCTTTGCACGCATTACAGCGAAGTGCTTTCAGCTAATAGGTATCAAAGTTTATCTGTTCAAAGTCTACGTCCTACTCCAGAGGTGTCGTTTGCTATTCGTGAACTAGGTTGCCAGAGTGGGGGTAATGATTACGCAAGTCATAATCCTAAGGAATATAATGGTTATAAAGCGTATTGGAGTGATGTGCTCAGATAATAGCTCACATGACCACCAATATCATTGTAGAGGTTAATAAGATTAAAAGGTGCAGAAGACATTAACTTTAATGCTAATCCTGCACTATAGAGTCTATCGGAGAGGATATTGATAAGAAAGTTATTGACCGTGTCGCTGCACTCTGCCTCGCTAAGAGATAGCATTGAGCGTCACAAGATTTGAAAGATTGTCTATACACCTATTCACGGTACAGGCGTAAAACTTATACCAGAAGCTTTGCGTAAGATAGGTTTTACGAATATCATCAATGTGTCAGAGCAAGATGTGGTTAGTGGTGATTTCCCAGCGGTTGTTTTCTCCTAACTGAAGAACCTGCAGCTAGAGGCTAGCTATTAAGAGGCTGAAGAAACGGGTGCTGATATTGTGCTTCCAGACCCAGATGCGAGACCGTTTAGGAGCTGCTATCCACGTAATAATGAGGCAAAAATCGTTCTTGTTAATGGTAACGATTGTGTGCTATGCTTACATATTATGCTATTGCACAGCAATAAGCGAGCCGGTACTCTTAAGCCAACAGACTATGTCGTCAAGACTATTGTAACAACAGAACTCATCAAATCTATAGCTGACAAGAATCAGGTTAAGATGTTTTGACTGCTATACTAGGTTTTTAAGTGGATTGCTGACGTTATTCGTACAGAATGAAGGTAGATGCAGTACATCGGAGGTGGTGAAGAGATTGCAGCTATCTCCGTGAAGACTTTATCCGCGATAAAAACTCAGTATCTGCTTGCGCTATGTTCTGTGAGATGGCAGCTGGACTCTTGATAAAGGTGACTGTTTATCAACTCTTGCAGCAGATTTATCTAGTACGGACTATACAAGGAACAGAGGTGTCATGTGGTGCGCAAAGGTAAGTGGGCTGCTGAAGAAATCGAGAGCGATGATGAAAGCAGTTCCGCATCCTCTTCAGAGTCTTGCCGGTAGCCCTGTAACAGAAGTTCGTGAGTTATGCTAAGCTTGAAGGTAAGATGGCTGAATGGGGGCAGCTTTCAAAACTAGATAGTGCCAACGACGAGCAATGTCTTTCAATACAAGACTCTGATGGCACAAAAGGTATCTATTCGTCCCTTCAGGTACAGAACCTAAGATAAAAGTTCTACATCGGCGTACGTAGTGCAGCCGATAATGCCAATATTGGCTGGAAGCTGGGCTGAGTGCCTTCGTAAGATTGCCCAAATAAGACAAGAACTGGGAATCTAATGGCATATAGCTAAAGCAACATACATTCATAGCCAAAGACGCTCCCACAATCTGAGAGGCGTCTTGGCTAAAAGAAAGTCAGAGAGTTTAGGCGCAGAAAATATCGAGGTTGGACGTCGTGCAGTGTCTTTTTATTGGAGATAGCCCTTACTATATAAAGGCTAACTTGCGTCTGCGCACAGCTTTGCGATTCAAACCTATTCATCACTTCAAGGCTAATAATCCAGACGCATTGTGCAGGAATTAGTTAAATTTCCTTGGGATAGTATAATGCGTATGAACCAATCGTTCTCCATAGACACAACTGTATTCTCAGATAATTTTACTCATAGTAAGTATGTAGGATATAGAGCTAAAAGGTGTATGTTGACTATTGGAGAAGTAAAGAGGAAGCGTCAAAGTGTAAGTTTTGGAGCTCCTGATATCTATATCAATATCCACATCGCTCAAAGTGAAGTAACTGTTTCTCTTGATAAGCTCTGGCGAAAGTCTGCATAAGCGTGATATAGAGACGTGCAGACAGATGCTCTATCAATGAAGTATTTGGCTGCAGGTATCTTACTTTAAAGCTGGATGGGACGGTTCTACAGATTTGCTTGACCCTATGTGGCTCGGGACGTTTCTTATTGAAGCCGCTCTCATTGCTCGTAATATCGCTCCTGGTATTTATCGCAAGGTTTTGCCTTTGAGCAGTGGTTAGATTATGATGCAAAGCTCTTTGAGGTATACAATGATGATAGTGAAGAAGTAGAGTTTGAACATAAGATTTGATGGCTCCGGATATTCTGCCCTCAGCTATACGCGTATCGGATAGTAACGTAAGACGTGCTGGGGTTCAGAAAAGCTAATGTACTGAGTTGGATATTCAGGCCTTCCAAGATAGACCTAGCCCAAGTTCTCCTTGCTTAATTGTTATGAATCCTCCTTATGGAGAACGCTTTGAGACTCTACCAGACCCAAGGGAATTATATGACGATTGGTGAACGCCTTAAGCATAGTATCCAGGGATGTAAGGCTTGGATAATTGCTTACAAGACGGAACACTTTGATGGTATGGGCTGAAGCATAATACTCATACAGAGTTGATGAATGGTTCATTGGAGTGTGAACTTCGTAGCTATGACTCTTTGCCCGGTAAACGATAGAAGACTTTAAGCGCAAAGAGCCGTGATGAACAACCTAAGGATAAACGTTCGGAAAGAAAAGTCGTTTTGCTGGAAAGGCTATGGAACATGAGACGTTTCGATGAGCGCAAGTCTGGCGAACGTCCTAAGCGAAAATCTGATTTTAGAACGGATAAGACCGATAATAAGAGAGGAACGCACTCAATCTTTTGGTCGTAATAGACGGGATGACGCTAGAGGAAAGAAGCCATTTAACCGAAATGAGCGTACAGACCATAAGCGTTTAGAAGAGCCTGAGGGGACGAAAAGATATGGCCAGTGATCGCTTTAACTATACCGATACCGAGGTAGGTAAGACGTCGTAAAAGCTCCGGTACATATAATACAGACATTTAGAGTCTGAAGATAAGTAAACAAACAAAGACATCGTGAAGCAACTAATTGTAGCCTTTGTTTTTAGCTGCAGGGCTACTGGCCGGAGCACAATGGCTCCGTGCAGAAGGGAATAAACGTCCTCTAACTCTTAGTGAGTATACTGTGGGGAGTCCGCAGTATGTGTCTGACTCAATCTGTATGGGGACTGCAATGGAAGGGGCAAGACCTAATTTCGTATAAGTCTACGGGTCTACAGCATAAGACTCTGAAAGATAAGACTTGGAAAGACTTGCTATCTCTAGACAGAATTGAAGGCTCTCTATCAAGCTAAAGGTTTGGATGAGTCATTCAGAAGTTTTCCTTATTCATATGTTGCTCTTTCTGATGGGCGTTTGTTGATTACAGAAGCTAAGCGAGTTGTTCTGCTCAACGAAAGATCTCAACAGATTGAGTCTGTGCTTGGCATTACCTGCTGGGTGTTCAAGCTCAGCAGGTTGCTCCTGATTATCAGCATATAGCCTACGTTCATAAAAGATAATTTATATGTTGCTGGTCAGGTAGCAAGCCTGTGCAGATTAGTTTTGATGGTTCAGCTGAAATCGTCTATGGTCAATCTGTACATCAGAATGAGTTTGGTATTCATAAAAAAGGCATTTTCTGGAGCCCAGATGGTAAGAAGGTAGCCTTCTATCGCATGGACCAATCTATGGTTAAACCATATCCTATACTACATGTTGATGCAGATAGACCTTATGGTGAAAATCAATATTACCCTATGGCTGGAACGCCTATCCATCATGTGACACTGGGTATTTATGATGTGGAAACAGGTAAAACTACTTATCTGAAAACTCCGGATGCAGCTAAGACTTATTTGACTAATATAGCGTGGACTCCTAATAGTCAAGAGGTTCTTATCGCTGAGCTTAATAGAGAGCAGACTCACATGGAGCTTAAAGCATACTCACCTCAAACGGGAGAAGTGCGTCTCTCTTTTCAGCGAGCATAATGATATCTATACAGAGCCACAGCATCCATCACTCTTTTACCCAATAAATCTGGGTGATTTTATTTGGCGTATGCCGTAGAGATGGCTATGAGCATTTGTATCTCTATTCCTATGAAGGTAAAGCTGAAGAAACAGCTGACATCAGGAGCTTGGGAGGTTACGGATGTTCAAGGGTTCTCTCCTGATGGAAAGGATTTATATTATACTTCGACCGAAGTGAGTCCCCTTGAACGCCAAGTCTATCGTCTAAATCTTGCTAAAATCAACGAACAAGACTTACAAGTGAAGCAGGTTGGCATAATCCTCGTATTTCTCCTGATGGAAAGGCTTTTTATAGATAGTTATGAGTCTCAGAATGTCGCTCAGTGCTATTAAGGTTGAAGGATTTGAATGGAAGGTGCTTACATCTCTTTTAGATGAAGAAAATCCAGATGCTAATTACCTTACTCCTAAGATTGAACTTGGAACTATTAAAGCTGCTGATGGCATCACTGATTTGCATTATAGATTAATCAAGCCATATAATTTTTAATCCCGAATAAGAAGTACCCAACAATTGTACTATGTTTACAATGGTCCTCATGCTCAGTTAGTGCAGAATAGATTTCGAGCTGGTGAGGTGGCTGGGGGGCTGAATATGGCTAATCAAGGGTACATTGTTTTCACTGTCGATGGTCGTGGCTCTGCTTATAGAGGTGCAGCCTTTGAGCAGGTAATTCATCGTCAGCTAGGTAAGCATGAAATGGCTGACCAAATGAAAGGGTGGACTTTCTTGCGTAGTCTTCCTTACGTTGATGCGAACCGACTCGGAGTATTTGGTTGGAGCTTCGGAGGTTTTATGAGCTACAGAAAACTTGATGCTGACTCACTCTGATGTATTTAAGGTGGGCGTTGCTGGAGTGTCCTGTTATGGATTGGTCTAGATATGAGTATGTATGGAGAACGCTATATGGATACCCTCAAGAAAATCCTGGAAGGATATAAGTCTAATAACTTATTGCTTCGTGCAGGGGATCTTAAAAGGTCGACTTCTTCTTATACATGGAACGATTGACCCTGGTCGTTGTTGTGCAGATAGCTTACTCTTCCTAAAAAGAAGCTGTTAAGGCTGGAACACATCCAGATTATCTCGTCTATCCAGAGCATCAACATAATGTACTAGGACCAGATAGAGTACATCTGAATGAAGCAGTTACTCGATACTTTAAAGACCATTTATAATGAATATTCTTCTTCTTGGTAGTGGTGGACGTGAGCATGCTCTAGCATGGCGCATAGCACAGAGTCCTCAATGTGATAAGCTCTTTATTGCTCCTGGAAATCGGGTATGACCTCCTTGGGTAAATGTTTGGATACATTATCGGCTACAGATTTTCTCTGCGATTGCTGATTGGGTGCGTACAGAGTCAATTGATTTGCTTGTTGTTGGTCCTGAAGAGCCTCTTGTTAAAGGGATAGTAGATTATTTTAGGCAGACAGAGGATTTCAGCTCATCTTCCTATTGTCGGTCCAGATGCTTCAGGAGCAAGGCTTGAAGGAAGTAAGGATTTCAGTAAAAGCTTTTATGCTTCGTAATGAAATCCCAACAACTCGCTATTCTAGCTTTAGAGGAGAACAGCTATTAGAAGCTAAAAGCATCTGAGAGAACATTGAACGCTCCTTATGTGCTTAAGGCAGATGGGCTAGCTGCAGGAAAGGCGTTATTATGGCCGAAAAGCCTAGAGGGTAGCTGATGCTGAATTGGAGGCTATGCTAGTGGCAAATTCGGCGAGGCGAGTGCCTGCGTAGTGATGAAGAGTTTCTCAAAGGCATTGAATGCTTCCAGTATTTGTAGCAAGCGATGGTAAAGACTATCGCATTCTACCTGTTGCAAAAGGATTACAAGCGTATTGGAGAGCGATACTGGTCCTAATACGGGAGGCATGGGCTCTGTATCTCAGTTTCATTTTGCAGACAAGACATTTATGTCTAAGGTAGAAGAGCGCATTATCAAACCGATGGCTGGTCTTAATGCTGAAGGTATTGATTATCGTGGCTTCATCTTTATTGGTCTGATGAGTGTAGATGGCGAACCTTACGTTATTGAGTATAATTGTCGCATGGGAGACCCCGAAACGGAGAGGTGTTATGCTCCGTATAAAGAGTGATTTTGTCGAGTTACTCATGAGAATGGGTAAGGGGCAACTTGGTGACTACGTATTAATCGAAGATGATAGAGTCACCAACTACAGTTGTGATGGTGTCTGAGGGTTATCCTGGTGATTATACTAAGGGGATTGAGATTACATTACCACAATCAATAGCTAGTGAGCAGGTGTTATTTCATGCGGGTACAAAAGCTGCAATCAGGTTCGCTTGTAACTAATGGAGACGAGTCCTCACAGTAAGTTGTTATGGCACAAGCATACAAGAAGCATTAGCCTCTAGTTATGACCTTGTAAGTCGTGTGTGTTTCTCTGGAAAGAACTTCCGTAAGGATATTGGACAAAGACCTCTTAAATCTATCTAAAGAATGAGAGTTATGTGTTTTTGAGTTAATGAAATAAGGTCTAACTACTTTTAAGTAGTTAGACCTTGATTTTTATAAATAAAAGGGTAGTTCTAAGTTTAGTCCAGAGTCTTACTCGGTTTCTTGAGGAGATAGTCGTATCAAATCTCCTATAATCTCTAGACCCTAGTTCGGGGACACTCTACTGATAGGAAGCGTATTGCTAGTAGTATGTCAGATGCATTATATTTGAGTGCATTGATAATCTCTTGTGAGCTTATAATCTCCTGCCCATTCTGATAAGCACTTATAAGTAAGTTCTTACAATCCTCTAAAATATAATGTTTCAGTCCTACACTTGGTGTCGATAGACAGACATCGCACTAGCACATGAAGAAGAGCTTCTTCTTCGCTCAAAGTAGGTGAGAAGCTGGCGCGAGCGACAGAGTGTATCTTCTGTAAGATAGTTAATAACATGATGTAATCCGTTTTTCAGCTCTATCATATCGTTCCTGATATGCTGACGGCGGAAGTTTTTAGATAATTAGGGTCTTCTCTTCGTACTCTGAGAAAAGTAATACGTGGGATATTCTTCTTAGGGATATACTGAAGATGCCTTGTATCGTTAGAGCAGTTAGAAGCGTATATTTCATCTGTTGTATAGCCCGTCATTAAGGCAAGGTCTTGTTCGCTAATAAACACATAATCAGCAAATAAGCCCGTATAAGAACGTAATAAGGCTCTAAGCAAATGTGTCATGACCTACTTCAGCCTTGTATAAATCCTCACGTTTGCAGGTTATCATAACGCGTGAACTGCTATCGTCTTCGTTATACTCTAACCAACCAGATGAGCCATAATATCTATTGCTGGTTTAGTTTTGAGCAGGACGCATGCCAAATAGGCAGAATGAGGCGTTGGATATCAAAGTCGTAACCTTGATTGAGTCCTTCGCCTTCACCTATACCGAAGTAATTACATAGCATATCGTATGTATGCGGGATATACGCTCTGTCGGGAAACTATCGGTAGACGACGTTTGAGTGATACGTCATTTTCTGCAACAAGAGCGACAGCGTAACTTCGTTGTCCATCACGACCAGCTCGACCCGCCTCTTGGAAGTATTCTTCAAGTGAAGATGGCATCGTTAGGTGTATAACAAGGCGTACGTCAGGTTTATCTATTCCCATACCGAAGGCATTTCGTCGCAACCATAATACGGTATTCTCCTTTCATCCATTTTTCCTGTCTAGTATCACGTTCAAAAATGGGTTAAGCCTGCGTGAAAAAGAATGTTGCGGTTTCTCCTAATTCTGCTTGTGATGTAACGTGCCATATCTCTACATAAGTCCCTGCTTCGGCAATAAACGATTGCAGAGCCGGGTACATGCTCTTAAGATATGGGCTAGCATACCTTCTTTGTCGTTGGTGCGACGAGATGGAGTAACATAAGTTTTCGCGATAAAAAGCTGCGTTGGAAGAATTGAGCTGTTGAATTAAATCCTGGAATACGTCGTATATCAATAACGACTTCAGGGGTAGCTGTAGCTGTTGGTGCCAGTACGGGTATGTCCGGAAGAATAGTTCTCAATTCAAGGATATTCAGGTAGAGGGCGAAAGTCATATCCCCACTGACTAATCAATGGCATTCGTCGATGACTAGTAGACTGATAGGGTAGGTCTATGAGTTGTTGGCGGAAATGTTCATCAGCAAGCGTTCAGGGAAATGTAGAGAAACTTATAGTTTCCCATACAGACAATTATCTATGAGTCTGTCTAATCTTATCTCCCCATGCCCGAGTGTATTGTCGCAGCCTTTGTTCCTCTAGAACGAAGATTATCTAGCTGGTCCTTCATCAAGGAAATAAGAGGAGTGATAACTAAAGTTATGCCATTAAGTAGAAGATCCAGGGACTTGAAAACAGATGCTTTTACCTCCCCGTAGGCAATAGTCCCATGGTATCATGACCATTTAATACAGAGCTAATAATCTCTTCTTGCTTTTCTCTGAAAGAAGAATGCCCCCAGAGTGCTGTAATACTTCTGGGGTGTTGCCTTCTAGTGATTTATACGTCTAGAGGACATGAGCTTAATTTATTTTTAGTCTGTATATCCTTTACTTTTAGTTGTAGACCGGGAGAGCGGAAAATAAGTGTTCTTTTCTAAGTTGAGCAAATCGCAAATGATTGCTGACTCATCACCCAGCTAATTATGCTCGCTTTGGTTAGAGCAATACCGAGAGAGAGCTTATAGCGACAATAGCGGTCCGTCATCCTAAGTCTTAGGTGCTGTCCTTCTTTGCCTACAGCTTTGCTTCCTCCTGCATCCGTAGTCGGTAGGTAGCGAAGAGGGGCAGCTGTTATGCCCGAATGGGGCTAGGCGTCCAATCTCTTGTGCAAGCTCTAATGTGATATCCTCTATGCGCAAGACTGCATCTATCTTGAGTGTTGATTGAGCATCTGCATCTTCATAATGCTGACTAAGGATAAATTGCTCTAGTCTGCGTTTTAATTCAGGTAGTTTCTCTTCTTTAATGGTTAATCAGCAGCATATTTGTGCCCTACAAAGTTGATGAGAAGGTCGCGACAAGATTCTAATGCAGCATATAGATTTATAGAGGCTGAGACGCTCGTCCTGACTAACAACATTGTCTCCTATTTTGGTAAGAATAATTGTTGGTCGAGTTATATCGACTCACTATTCTAGCTGCAACAATACCCATAACACCTGAATGCCAATCCGGCTGATAGAGGATTAAAATTGAACGTTTGTCTAGGTTGGGGACTTGTTCAATCATGGTTTCAACTTCCTCTGTAATGCACATGTCGAGGTTGCGTCGCTCTAGATTATAGGCTTCTAACTTCTTGCAAATCTCGTATGCCTCGCTTTTCTGTGGATGCCGTGGTAGGTCTACAGACACTTGTCCGTCTTGCCTCGACCAGCAGCATTGAGGCGGGGAGCTGTATAGATAATACTACCCATATCAATATGCTCGTCTGCTCCAATATTGGATAACTCAAGTAGCGCTTTAATACCGATACAGGATGACTATTCAGTTGATGTAAACCATGTATCAGAAACGCTCTGTTCTCTCCAATGAGAGGTACAAGGTCAGCTGCTGTGACTGATGGCTAGTAAAATCTAAATAGTTGTATAGTTTGCTTAATTCTTTGTTCTCGGCAATGGCTAAGGCCTGCATAAACTTATAGGCTACACCACAGGCATAAGTGTGTGTTAGGGTATGCACACTCTTTTAGCTTAGGGATTTAATATGGCTGATGCCACAGGTAGGTATCATCTGCTTGATGATGGTCGCAAATGATTGACTTCTAAACCTAAACTCCGAGCATAATCAACTTCTTTAATCGCCTTTAATACCAGTGTCTACAGCAATCGGTAGCTGACAATCGCTCATGAGGGCATCTTCAATGCAATTACGGCTAATTCCATATCCGACATCATTACCTCGGGTATATGCAATGCAAGAGTTTGCTATCATAACCAAAACACATCGCGAAGGGCATTGAATAAGAGCAACAGACGTAACTCCATCTACATCTCTATCTCCTGTAATCATTATGGAAGCTTACGGCTACGCATCGTGCGTTGAAGATAGGATACAGCTTTATCCATGCCATACATTAGATACGGTTGGGCTGCTCATTGAGCTTTGGGAGTCAATGAAGCTACGAGCTTTCTGATACAGAAGTAATGCCTCTCTTGACAAGAAGTCTAGAGCTACAATGGGGTTAAGTGTCAGGGCGAGCACTTATCTCCAATGCTAGTGCTTCTTCTTCAGCACTAATATCTTCGACTACCACTGTTTGTGTCATAACTAGATCACTTGCCTACGATATAGTATTTGTAGGCTTGTCTTGCCTTTGGGTCTTTAATTGAGGCGTGAGTAGGTCCAACCTTCGTAGGGTGTTACCTTCTCGCTTAAGATTGCTTCCTTTGGCGTTTCTAGCCAGAGCTGTTCGTAAAGAACTGCATCATCCTTATCAATCCTCTCATAGCATGTTTGTATGGTCTTTTCCGTCTCCTGTATTTTTGGATTAGATTGAACAGCTCAGCTATTTTGCCATACATAAATGTCACTCTTATTTTGGTCTCCTTGATGCTCAGCTAACTCGCATGCTCGATTTATAAAGCCCGATATGCATAGGATTTCTCCAAAGCCCTTTTTGAGTTAGAGCATAGGCTACTTTATATTTAGATTGACTGATAGCTTCGTCTACCTAGGGTAGTATATCACCGAAGAAAGTGGTATCATCTGTCTTCGAATGACGAGCGAAAAGTAAAGCGTCTCGATATTCTTCATCGTCAATGTTGTATCTCCTTGCGGAAGCGCATGGATCATAGGTTCCATATTGGCGATACGCTCAACAGCCAATCCATTAGAGGTACTGTGTAGGAGCCTCCATGATCGTAAACGAGCACTTGTGAGAGAGTCAATTTCTTCTTGAGTAAGTGTTATTCGCTTAGCATAGCGACTGCTGTGGTGCATAACGTAACAGCTCTGTGACGACTTCTTGACGAGTGAGCATTGGTTTCCGACTTGTCTATCGAGACTTCTTTTTGCTATGCTTTATCGGTTTTTGGTGGCTTTCTTTTTCCTTTCTGTTTATGTCCCTTGCTTTTCTTTGATTTAGCAACTAGCTGTTGTTTTTAGCCTTTTGTAGCCTTACTTTTAGTTTTAGCGATTATTGTCTGCAGGGCTAACGCTAGTAGGGTAATGAGTAATATATTTAGAAATGCCTTAATTTTCATAAGCTAGTAGTTTCTTTTTGCTATTACAAAGATAATATTTATAATGATATATCTACTTTCTCGGTAAAGGTTGTTTGTTTACTGATATGCTGCTAGGATTATCGTCATGTGCTCGTTGGGGTGTGAAACTCAGATATTTGCTAAAGAGCAAAAAGTAGCAGGATTTTATAATTCTCGATAGTTCTTATCATATTATCTAAAGTCAGGTAGATGTGTTATTTGCAAATATCTATCTTTTGTAAACTATAATATCATTTAAACTAGTAAGTATGACTACTACAGAACTCAAATATCTTAATCTTCTCGGAGACTCAATTTCCTAATAGAGCTGCAGTTGCAGTGAGATTATTAACACAAGCTATTCTAAATCTACCTAAAGGGACAGAACACTTCTTGCAGATATACATGGTGAGTATGAGGCTGTTTATCCATGTACTCAAGAATGCATCTGGTAATATTAGGCTTAAAGTCAATAGCCTTTTTAAGGGGCATATCCGTGAGCAGGAGATACGCGAGTGTGTACTCTAATCTATTATCCTAAGGAGAGTTTAGAGCGTATTCGTGAGCGTGAAGGCGAGGCTATGGATAGCTGGTACATGGTTGCTTTGAACCAGCTTATTAAAGAGTTTGTCAGCGTGTAACAGAAATATACTCGTAGTAAAGTCCGTAAAGGCTCTACCTAAGCAGTATAGCTATATTCTTCAAGAACTTCTACACGAAGACACGCTTAATCCTCCAGAAAAAGCTCCTATCTAACGAGTATTATGCAGTCAATTATTGAGACTGGTCAGGCTGATGATTTCATTATCGCTCTAAGCGAGACGATACGAGAGAATGACTATTGACCATCTTCATGTTGTCGGAGATGTATATGACCGTGGTCCCAGTGCTCATATTATCATGGATAAACATGGATTATCATCAGGTTGACTTCCAGTGGGGAATCATGATATAGCTTTGGATGGAGGTGCCGCTGTTGGTAATCTTGCTTGTATGGCTAATGTAATACGTATTGCGTTACGCTATACTAATCTTGAGACTATCGAAGATGGATATGGAATTAATCTACTCCCATCTGGCTCGTTTTTGCGATGAAGTGTATAAGAAAGACCCTTGTGAGCGATTTGCTTCCAAAGAGCAAAGATGCTTCTCTTCTCTATGATGAGAAAAACTTGTATATGCTGAGCCAAATGCAAAGGCTATCTCAATCTATACAGTTTAAAGCTAGAGCTGAGATTATTAAGCGTCATCCTGAGTATGTCGTGGATGACCGTAACTACTTCACCTTATCAATCAAGAAGAAGGAACAATAACTCTTTTAGATGGTACAACTTATCACTTTGCTCGATACACATTTCCCAACAATAGACCCTCAAAATCCATACGAATTGACTGCGGAAGAGAGAGGAAGTCGTAGAGCGTTTACCTCTCATTTAGCAGAGTGAAAAACTACGTCAGCATGTAGATTTTTCTATATCGTATTGGTATGTATTTGGCCTATAATCAGAATTTGCTCTTTCATGCTTCCATTGCCTATGACGGAAGACCGAGAATTTAAGGAAGTTCTTGTTGGTAAGCAACGCTATAAAGGGTAAAGAGCTCTGATGGAGGAAGTTGATGCTATCATGAAAGACGGCTCACTGGGTGAAACTAGCTAAGACTGATTATCTTGAAGCTCAAGATTATATGTGGTACTTGTGGTGTGGTCTGATTCTCCTCTCTCTGACAAAAAGTGCCATGACAACCTTTTGAGCGTTATTTTTATCGCAGATAAGAAAGACTCATCATGAAGCTAAGGGCTACTATTATATCTATCGTTTAGAGGCTGAAGTCTGCGAGGCGTATCCTAGCTGAATTTGGTCTTTCAAGCCCCGATACTCCTTATTATCAATGGTCATGTCCCAGTAAAAGCTAGTCGAGGAGAAAATCCTCTTCAGTCTGGCGGAAAGTTGATGCTTATTGATGGTGGATTTAGTAAGGCATATCAGTCGAGATACAGGTATAGCTGAGTTATACGCTTATTTTTAATTCTCATGGATTAAAGCTCGTTAAAGCATGACCCATTTGGTTCTACTCAACAGAGCTATTGAAGATATGGAGGATATTGAAAGTGAGTCTGTTGTGAGCGAATTTGGTTCTCATCGTATGCTCGTTCGAGATACAGATAAAGGTAAGATTTTTGATAGAGACAGATAGAGGACCTTAAAAATCTTCTTGATGCTTACCATAAGGGGATTATTCAAGAGCATAATTGATATGTTCTAGGCTCGAAATCAAGACGAGAGACTCTTTAAGTTTTAGATGAAAAGTAGTGTGCTACAGAAGTTAATTCGAGTGCACACTATGTACTGCTTATTAAATATATGTTTAAGTTGTTTTAAATTCGGAGCTTAGCAAATAGAGTTCTCGCTTATTATTCTGCAAACTTCAGCTGAAGTCTGTACAAACTACAGCTGAAGTTTGTGCAGACTACGTATGAGTTTGTACAGACTTCGCCGAGGTTTTGAGAATAGGAAAAGGCATTGTATGTTTTTCGTTTGGGTATCTGAAACTTTCGGATACAGAAATAAAGAAAGAGTTGCATGGACGTCTGTTGTGATTTATCAGGACCATGCAACTCTAGCTAATGCGAAAATACTCTCCAAGAAGTACTGCCTCAGGATTGAGATGTTTCGGCGGAGGCGAGCTATCGGAATACCTAGTGCTTCTCTGTATTTAGCGATTGTACGTCAGCAAAGGCTGTAGCCCCTCGTCCGATAGTTTTATGATGCAAGCTCTTCATCCGTGAGTGGGCTTCGCTTGTCTTCTTGAGTAATAAGTTCACTAAGCTTTTGTTTTGATAGCTCTAGTACTAACTTCCTCTCCACTAGAAGAAATCATACCGTCCCCGAAAAGTATTTTATTGGATATCGCCGTAATCCGTCTGAACACTCTTGCTGTTGCTAACGCGACTAATTGTACTAATATCTAGCCCTGTAGCATCAGCAATATCTTTAAGTATCATGGGTTTGAGGTCAAGACATCACCACTACGAAGAAAAATTATCCTGTCTCTTCATGATAGCAAGCATGGTCTTTCGGAGTGTATTCTGTCGCATCGATAGCGCTTCAATAAACCATTGTGCTTGACTTATCTTGTGCTTAAGAAAGTTATGTGTTTCTTTCTGTTTGCGAAGATTAGACTCTGTAAGACTATCTTCAAGCATCTCCTGATACATTCGATTAAGTCTTAAGGGGCGGATTTCTTGTTCGCCTACAATGGATGAAAGGCTCACCATCATCTTCTTCATGATATAATAAAGTCTGGACGATAGTGCATCATCTTTATCGCTTCCTTCATCTCCAAGACTAGAGCCTGGTTTAGGGATTGAGATGAGCGAGTAATGTATACAAGTCGGATAATTCTTCTCGGCTAATACCTATATGACGACAAAGAGCTTCGTAATTCTTAGCTTTGAAATCGATTATAGTATTGAGTTAGCATTACCTTGGCATTTTGTCCAATCATTATGCTCATTGGTACTAAGCCTCTCTATTTGGAGTAGAAGACATTCTTGTAAATCTTTAGCTCCTATCCCTGCAGGGGTCTAGTGTCTTTGATTTGAGCGATAAGTTGCTCTATCTTTTCAAGAAACATCTATCCTAATTTGAAAATAAGGTCATCTTGTAGGTCTTGAGCGTCTCGCATTGAGATAACCATCTGCAGAGATATTCCCAATGATATAACAGGCTAAATCTTCGTCTTCATCCTCTTAATCCCTCCATGAATAGCTGGTCAAGTAAAAGGCTGTCTAGAGAGGGCTGAAATGATGCAAAGGGTTTCTTCCCTAAAAACTTTGGCGTTCTTGTAGCTCTTGTAGCTTATAGGAGGGTATGTCATCTTCAGGCGTACTCGCTAAGCTCCCAATCTTGGTCTTCGTCGTTTTGAACTATCTTCAGACGTCTCGTCTTTTAGTTTCTCCTCCGAACTCCCTTCTTCAGAGAGCGGGATTGTCTTCTAGCTCGTGCTCTATACGAGCAGCAAGCTCTAGATTAGTTAGTTCCACTAATCTAGAGGCAAGCAATTGTATTGAACAAGTTTAGCCCTTGTTCTTGTTTTTAGTTCTTGGGTTAAGTGATTACTTTCCACTCATTACAAATCATTGATGATTTTCTCCAACTGAATACCATGAGAACCCTTAAGTAAGATGAATGCATCGGTTATAGGCTCTAAACGATAGAGCATCATGCAGTTCCTGACGCACTAGCATAGGTGTAACTCGTGTATCACTTGAGAGGAGCTTAGTCCATATTGGTCCACAAAGTATAGCCCGACAGTTCTCGAGAGCATAGGCTCAATAAGGTCATTGAAGATAGAGTGGTGGGCGTCTTCACTCGAGCTCCAAGTTCGTTCATATCCCCAAGTATGAGTGTCTTTCTAAGTTCAGTTGATAACTGCTGAAAGTTAGTAATGGCTGAACGCATACTGCTAGGATTAGCGTTATAGGCATCACGATTAGCTTGTTATTGAGCTTTGTCAGAATAAATTGGGAACGACTATTTTGTGGCTTTATATGCTGCGATAGATTCAACTATCTTACTGGTTTCTATCCCGAAAGAATAGACCTAGAATATTGCTGCTAGGGCATTATCAAGATTATAAAGCTCCTACTAGTTGAGTAGTTTGCTCTTGTATACCGATGTTAATTGCAGGGGCAGACCATTTGGAAGGCAAGAAACACACCATTTTGCTCGGATAGCTTTTCCTTGTATGACTGCATTAGAGCTTTGACCATAGGTCACAGAAGGTATTCCTTTTTCCTAGACGAGCAAGTCGTTCATCGTCTTCTTTGCGTATAATCTTGCCGTCATGTTCTTTTAGCCAAGCATAAAGCTCTCCCTTGGTACGCTCTACACCGATGATACTCTGAAAGCCTTCTAGATGAGCTTCTCCGATATTCGTAATAATCCCATAATTAGGGTTGCGCTATTTGGCAAAAGCTCATCAATATCTCCGGGTTTGCTTGCTCCCCATCTCAATGATTGCAAAAATCATGCTCATCTTTGAGTCTGAGTAGAGTAAGAGGTACACCGATATGATTATTCAGATTACCTTCAGTATAGAGTATATTGAAAGTCGATGAGAGAACTTGGGCTACCAACTCTTTCGTTGTAGTCTTGCCATTTTGTACCTGTTATAGCAATGACTGGTTTTAGAGAGTGTAGCACGATGAAGTGCAGCAAGCTCTCTGCAATGCAAGCAAGGTATCCTCTACATGCAATAGCTGAGGATGCTCAGGTAAATCTTCGCTATCAACAATAGCATAAGCTGCGCCTTGCTCGATGGCAGATAGTGCAAATTGATTACCGTCAAAGCGTTCTCCAGATAAGGCAAAAAATAAACATTGCTTAGTTATTTTGCGACTATCCGTACAGATTATAGGATGCTGGAGATATGTTGATATAATTCTTCTATTGAAATCATAGTTCAAGCATTGCATTTATTCGGTGTAAGGCTTCAATGAATTTATCTACTTCCTCACGGGTATTATAGAGAGCAAAAGATGCTCTAGCTATAGATGTATAGCCATAATAGTTAAGCAAAGGTTCAGCACAATGGTGCCCAGTACGTATAGCAATACCTAGTTGGTCAAGTAATGTCCCAAGGTCGAAAAGCATGTATATTGCCGATGCCAAATGATAATACTCCAGCTTTTATTCTTTGAATTTCCAAGTATATAAGCTCTTAGAAATTCTTGAATTAAACGTTCACTAGCATAATGCAGTAGATCTTCTTCGTGTAGCAATATCTTCTAGCCCTGATAGACTCTACATAATCAAGAGCAGCAGCAAGCCCAACCGTTCCAACATAATCAGGGTGTTCCTGCTTCATATTTGTAGAGGCAACTCGTTGTAAGTCGTTTCTTCGAATGTAACCTAGCAATCATTTCACCTCCGCCCATATAGGGAGGCATAGCTTCTAAAAGGTCTTCTCTACCATAAAGCACCCTATTCCCGTTGGTCCATATATCTTATGTCCGCTAAATACATAGAAGTCTGCTCCTACTCTGAACATCAACCTTTGTGTGAGCAATCGCTTGCGCTCCATCAACAAGAACTGGAATATCTCTATCATGAGCATGCTTAATAATTTCTTCTACAGGATTAACTGTTCCTAGTACATTGCTTACATGGCTGATTGCAACAATCTTGGTGTGTTCATTAAGTAAGCCTAAGAAGTGTTCGATGTTTAGCTCGCCTTGCTCTGTAAGTTCAATAACACGTAACTTGGCTCCTTTACGAGCGCAAAATCATTTGCCAAGGAACAATGTTGGCATGATGCTCCATAGCACTAATAACGACTTCATCTCCGGAAGAAAAAATTGCTCTCAAAGCATGTAGCGACAAGGTTAATGCTTTCAGTCGTTCCTCGTGTGAAGATAATTTGCTTTTCACTAGGCGCATTGATGAAGCGTGCTACACGTCGTCTTGACGCTTCATGTAGTTCTGTCGCTTCTCTACTGAGTGTATGTACTCCCTCTGTGAACGTTTGCATTATGCTCCGTATATACTCGTTGCATAGCATCGAGTACAGTATTGAGCTTTTTGTGTAGTAGCCTCCATTATCAAGATAGATAAGAGGCTTCTCTGTGTATAGTGCGACTGAGAATAGGAAAATCTTCACGCACTTTATTTTATATCGTACATTATGAAATTTATCTGTATGGGTTATAGATTAGATAAGCCCTTGCCCTTGTCTGACAACCTCAAACGGTTCTTTGGTACAATCAATGATTGTAGTAGGACCATTACCACAAATCCCATTATCTAAGATTAGGCTTACTTCCCAGCCAAACCGTTTCTTCAACAAGCTCTGGGTCTGTTGCATACTCAGGGATCTTCATCTTCTATCGGAAGTGAAGAGGTGATGAGAGGATTGCCTAACTCTGAAACAATAAGTTTGCAAATAGGATTTTCATCAAGTCTAGCGCCAACCTCTTTGCGATGTTTAAAGATTTTTAGGTAGTGTAGATGCTGGCGGTAAGATAAAAGTAAACTCGCCCGTGTGCTCTCGGATAAACTTGAATGCATCGTCAGAGAGCTTGCAGTACTCCGATAATTGGCTCATATCCTTGAAGAGCAAAGAAAGAGCCTTTTTCTTTGGGTCTATACGTTTTGATTTTGCAGAGAGTTTCTACTGCTCTGGTCTGCAAGGCATCACAAACATAAGTATAACCGCTACTTGTGGGGCAAATAACTACTTCTCCTGAGCGAGTGCATCTACAATGAGTTTGACATCTCTATAATTGGGATTGTCGGCATGAGAGCTTAATACGCATAGTTTAGCTATTTTGTCGCAAGCATTCGTAGAGAATAACTCCAGCGGCAACTGATACATTAAGAGAACCAATGCTTCCTACTTGGGGAATGCGAATGAGGCTGTCTGATAGACGAATGGTATCTTCACTAGGTCCCACCTCTTCGCTACCCATCACAATGGCACAAGGGTATTGTAAGCTTTCTTCTGTATAGGTTGTACTTGCTTTTTCACTTGCAGTCACAACCTTTATGCCATTATCTTGGAAGCATTCTAATCGTGTGCGAGATAGAGCTAACTCTACAAACAGCTACTCGAGTGTAGTGCTCCTGCTGAAGTCTTAATCGCATCTCCCATGTAACATTACACTACCTTTATCGGGTATGATGATTGCATCGACTCCCGTACATTCTGCGGTACGCGCAATTGCTCCAAAAATTTCGCACGTCTGTGATACCGTCCAAGATAACAAAGAATGGCGCACGACCTTCTTCGTATATGATTGGAATAAGTTGTTCTAGTGAAGTATATTCAATTTCAGCTATAAAGGCAACTATTCCTTGGTGGTTCTTAGTCGTAAGCCTATCGAGCTTTCTCTGAGGAACATATTGCATTGGGATTACACGCTCGCGAGCAATACGTGCTACCTGCTGAGTTTCATCGGTTTAAGACCTCTTCTAATGAAGATTTTATCTATCTCTTTCCCCGCATCAAGTGCTTCAAGGATAGAGTGTGTGCCCGTGTATTAATTTTGTTTTCGACTCATTTAGGTTGTTTATTATGATTCTTAGTAAGTAATTCTTGAGCTGCTGCATTGTAATACTGTTTGGGATGTATTTCCACTCTGCATACGAGCTATTTCTTCAATACGCTCAGCTGGCTCTAAATATTTGATATGGCTAAGTGTACTATCTTCGCCATGCTCTTTGTATATGTAAATATGGTGTCCTCCTGCTGCAGCTATTTGAGGTAGGTGAGTAACAGCCATCACTTGCATACTTTCACCCATAGATTGTAGTATTGTACCAATCTTATCGGCTATATCCCCAGATACACCGGTATCAATTTCGTCAAAAATAATCGTCGGAAGACTACGCCTATCAGCTATTAGTGACTTAATGCTGAGCATAAGGCGTGAGATTTCACCTCCGGAAGCAATGTCTGCGACAGGTTCAGGCTCAATATCCTTGTTTGCTGAAAATAGATATGTCACTAATGTGCAACCTGTTGTATTCAGATTATTGCTTTTTCTGAATGTCAATATGAAACTGGAGGTATGGTATTCCTAATTCTTTGACTTGGGCAATAAGAGAGCTTTCGATAGCTTGAGCTGCACGCATGCGTTTCTCGTGCAGTTCGTCTGCTAGTTTTTGTTTGCTCGTGTACAAGCTCTGGGCGATTTTTCAAGTTCCTTTATATGCTCATCAGAGGAATTGATACTCTCTAATCTAGAAGTTATTTGGTCACGATACATCAATCAGTTCTTCAATAGTTTGAACGCCATGTTTAGATAGTAGACTATTGAGTAGGTCTAATCTTTGTTCAACGACTTGTAGACGTTCTGGGTCGTACTCGATGCGCTCTTGCTCTTGCTCTAGTGTAGCCGAGATATCACGAATATCTATTTTTAAGACTTTTGAGTCTGTCAATTAAATGCTCAGCTTCTGAATAATAACGTTGGATAGTGTGCAGACTATCAATTGCCGTTAGTTATCGTTTGGATGGTCCCTTGCTCATCGTTATCAAGAGCAGAATGCGCTCTATCAAGACCGCTTTTGATATCTAAAGCGTGACTAAGCATGTGTCCTTCGTCCTCAATAGATTTAAGCTCTCCTTTTCGAAGGTGAGCTTCTTCTGAGTTGATTGTGCTGGAAACTTAAGTAATCCTCTTCTTTGGCTAATTCTATAGCAGCTTCTTTGGCTGCATTGAGAGCTTTGGCTATTGACTTATACTCGTTGTAGCAGGCCGTATATTGATTTAGAAGGGGAGTGAGATTGTCGTACAAATCAAGGACAGAGAAGCTGAAATGAGCATCTCCAAGAAGTAAATTCTTGTGCTAGAGTGAATATCAATTAAATGTTCATAGCGCCTTCAATGTTGTGAGCGAAGTCGGTGTATCATTGACAAAAGCACGGCTTTTTCCCTCGGGTTGATATTTCTCGACGAATAATAGGTTCATCATTGTCGATATCAATGTCTTCTTCCTCAAGTATCTTAAGGATAGCGTTATTGATACTATCAAAAATGAGCTTCTATGATACACTTATCGCTCCCTGGTCGTACGCTTGAACTATCGGCTCTCTGTCCCATAAAAGGACCGATTAGCACCAGAAACAAAATACTTTTACCTGCCCCCCGTCTCACCTGTTGTTGCTGTAAATCCAGATTTAAAGTCAAGGACAAGTTTATCTATTAAGACAAAATTTCGTACGATAAGGGATTATTAAGCATAATCTTGAGCTATGTACTTAATAATATCTTCGGCGATAAGTGTTTTGCTCTTTAGTTCACTGTGGTAAGGTGCTTGATTAGTACTGTAAATACTAATCTTGTTGGTAGGGTGTCCAAATCCAGCTCCTTGATTGGTTAGAGAGTTTAAGATACAAGCATTCATACCCTTGGCTTTCATCTTGCAGGGACTTCTTCTTCACCACTATTTGTTTCCAGAGGCAAAGCAAGCAAAGTATTGATGCTCTTTCTTCTGTTTGCCCATTGTCGCTGCGATGTCTGGTTCTTCTCTAAAAACCAGTTCTAAGTTATCTCCTTCTTCTCGTTTTATCTTTTTCGTTGTATTGGAGCTTAGGGGCGATAATCGGCAACAGCAGCGGTGAAAATAGCAATATCAGTAGTGGCAATATGTTCTTGAGTAGCCTCTAGCATTTCTAGAGCAGAGTAACATTTATTGTCTTGATATTATCTGCATCTGCTTTTTAAGCTTGACGGACCCTAGCACAAGTGTTACGCTAGCTCCTTTGCGTGCATAAGCCTCAGCAAGGGCAATACCCATAGCGACCTGTAGAGTGATTCCCAATAAAACGTACTGGATCTATTAGCTTTCATGAGTAGGACCAGCTGTGATGAGCACGTGCTTACCCTTTAGCTTTTGCTGCTTGTCAAAGAAATTCTTCTACTTGTCGTACAATCTCTTCAGGCTCTTCCATGCGCCCCTTTACCTTCAAGATGACTTGCAAAGGAAGCCTGATTGAGCTTCGATAATATGATTTCCCTCGTTGCTCTAGTAAAGGCTAAGTTATCTGTCGTAGAAGGATGCTTGTACATATCAAGGTCCATTGCTGGTGCTATGAATACGGGAGCCTTCATCGATAGATAAGTTGTCAATAGCATATTGTCAGCTATCCCATGAGCCATCTTGCCGATAGTAGATGCCGTGGCAGGTGCGATGAGCATCAAGTCTGCCCAAAGACCGATGTCCACATGGCTATTCCATGTGCCGTCTTTCCCAGAGAAAAATTCGCTGATGACAGGCTTACTTGTTAGGGCTGATAGGGTAATAGGTGTAATGAATTCCTTACCTGCAGGGGTTATGACGATTTGTACCTCTGCACCCTTTTTGATAAATAAGCGAGTAAGCACCGCTGCTTTATATGCAGCGATGCTTCCCGTTATTCCTAGTACTATATGTTTGCCGTTTAAGCTACTCATTCTATCTGGATTTATTGCTTCATTGCTTCATTTCATTATAGATACGTGTAAACCACTTCTTTGTATCTAATGTGAAATCTCCTCTCATGACCCAATTGTAATACCCTGGGTCATGCTCAAGTACTGGACCGAAAGAGCTTGCCCTTTGTATTTACCGATATTGAGGATAATAACATCTTCATCATTATAGCTAGTACGCCAGCATAGTCAACCATTTTTCTGTGAAAGATGCCTCAGATAAACTCATAGATGTCATTTGTTAAGTCCTCGGGATAGCGGTCTAGCTGAGCTTGCAAAACTCATAGGTCGCTCTTGTATCCAGCTTCGGCTGAATGGGCGTCTTCAAGGAGTTTTTACCCGTGTAGAATTTATACCCTGCAGATAGGTTACGAGGCTCCATCTTGTGGAAAAGAACCTGAACATCTACAAGATGGCATTCATTAAACTTAGGGTCAATGCCTGCGTAGAAACTCCTCTGCAAGCATAGGTACATCAAATCTATTTGAATTAAATCCTATCAAATCGCATCCTTCTATCCAGCGGAATAGGTCTTTAGCAATTTGAGGCAGAAACTAGGACAATCTTTTACATCCTCATCGGTAATGACCATGTACGGCTGTACTAGCCTCTGGTATATGCATGCCAGGATTGATGCGTCGAGTCTTAGTTTCTTCGCTTCCCGTCTGGATATATCTTGATTACAGATAACTCAATGATGCGGTCAAGCGAGAATTGAGGTGCCTGTTGTTTCTAGGTCGAATACAATAGCAGGTCTAGCTAGAGAGTTGCATAGTTAGTTGTCCTTTAGAAGTTTAATAGGAATGAGAAGCGATAGTGTCTCTGTTCCTTCAAGTTCTTCTGATGGGCGAGTGTCCCAGCTCTGGTTTGGTCTGCAAGAGATAGTGTTACCTCAGGAGCATTCATGCTACCGGTATTTGCCCTAGTAGCTCAGAGTCAAAAGCCTATGCGGATGTTATGCTGTTCTTCACTGACAGAGCAGGGGATCGTTTCTTCTCCAGCAATAGAGAAGTCTAGGTCTTTAGACTGAGCTTAAGCTTGTTGTCTTGAATATTCAGAAGAATAAGTTTTGCACTTGCTTTGCTCGCGCAGCTTGCGACACGTCGGCTACCATAGAGAAGAGCTTCTCTGTTTACTGTCACATCATAAGGACTGCTAGGAGGAATTACCGAATTATAATTTGGGAATTTTCCCTCTAGTAGGCAGGCTGTAAGCGTGTATCCTGTAAGTGTAATTTGTATGCGCTTAGCATCAAATGATATCATAACCTCTCCATCCCTCTTTTAGGGAGTAGGGAACCGCTGAGCAGAGAACAAATGTTGCTAGGAATGCAAACTTGCGCTGTGAAGTTTTGCTTAACTGTATTATCTGTATAACGAACAAGATAGCGACCATCGGATGCTACATAAAAGAGTGCGTCCTCCTTGAAGTCCATCAAGACGCCCGTCATGATAGGTCTACGCTCATCGGTACTAGCCGCAAACTTAGTCGCATTTATTCCTGCCAGCATTCTAGAAGCTACAAGCTTTATTTGATGCGCTTCTTTCTGTCATGTCAATATCTTCAGGGAAAGAATCTGCGTTGAGTGCAGTGAACTCAAAATGACCATTGCTGTATTCCATACGAGCACTATAACCAGCCTCAGGGTTTTTACCTCTATTTAGTTAGAGGTTGGTCTAGGAAGCTCATAAGAAACTCAAGTATTGGGCGGTGTGCAACCATGAATGAACCATGAGCTGGCTCTCCTTGTATAGCAACAGTTGTAGTAAGTCTGTTGGCTAAATCGGCAGACGCTAATTGTATGTGGTCTCCATTTAGTTCGAAGAGGATATTGTCAAGTACAGGAATTACTTGAACGCTCTTGTTACTGATAATTTTAGCAACTATTTGTAGATGGCTGTATAGTTCCAGCACTAGATACTGTAAACTTCATATCTTAAGCTATATATTGTATCACAAAGATAGCAATTTATTAGAGATAAATATGGATAGCATCAGGGTAAAAATATAAACAATTGCTCATTACTTTTCAGAGAAATCTATGCTTTTTAAGAGCCTAAAAGTTTTAAGTTAGTACAAGTAAATATCGATGTGTGCGCACTAAAGTTCAGCACTCGGCGAAGTTTTTGCAGACTACACGTGTAGTCTGTACAAACTTCAACCGTAGTCTGCTGAACTACAGCTGAAGTCTCCAGAAAAGTGCTACGTACTTACAAAATTTAAGTACGCGTGCTCACTAAAAGTGTTTACGCGTACTTACTAAAGTATTTACGTGTACTTTACTGATATAACTTTGCTTTTAACGATAATAAGCTGTTTCGGAGAGGGACAGAGAAAAAGCCTCAACTCTTGTATCATAGAGTCGAGGCTTTATTGAGATAAAGTAAATTACTACCTACTTGTTTACCTTACGGAAGAGATAGTGACCAGTTGGGTCATTGAAGAAGACATCATAAGTACCAGCGTACTTAGCTGGAACTTGGATGTTATCACCTGAATTTGATACACCAGCAGGGAATGAATTCTTTTTGTCCTCCCCAGTTCTTATCAACTTTGGTTTGCACGGAACTTGAGTTCTCCTGTCTTGAGTTCTACATTTCCTTAAACCAAATATGAGGATTATAACTTGATTTTTTTCTAGGAGAACATCGTTAGCTACATCTAGCCGCCAACAGTACTACCAATGACACTAATCTTATTGTAAGTGTCTGCAGTGGCTCCTGTAGCGTAAGGTTCTACTGAGATACTTCCTGTAGTAGGATTGATAACTATTGTAGTAACCTGCAGCAGTGATGCTGTTGATGTTGTCACCCTTATTCTCAGCAATCTTGGTGCCATCTAAACCATAAGCCTTAGACCAATCTCCAAGGCCTGTTTCGCTTACAAGTTTGAATTCAGTATTAGCTTGGAATAAACCTGTGTAGGTATATTCCTTAGCATCAGCTGTATTCTTAAAGAATGGATAACCATTGTAGCCAACATTCCATTCTGTAGGACCAAGACCCTTACCAACGAAATAGAAATTAGGTGTTTCTGTTACAAACGGCTGCTGGAGTAATTGTAACGGTTACAGGCTAGTGAAACAGCAGAGAAGAACCACTTGGTTGAGCAGGCGTGTTCCCATTGTTTGGATAAGTGCGTACTGTGAATAATACAGGTGTAGCCTTTTCCTGGAGTAAGCTTAAACTGCTCAATTAAGATTTCGTTGAGGGCTTGTGCTGTGAAAAGAATGACTAGTATGCTCTCCTACTGGAAATATAATTGGAGTCTTACCTTCTACACTAATTACAATATCATTCTTAGCAAGGGATACTACTAGGGTGAAATTAACCTTATCCCAAGTGAGGTAAAGGCTGTAGCTGATAGTTACTCAGGGTCAATTGCTACGGTTGTCGCACTAACCTTAGGTGTAGCAAGAGACGAAGCTGTAACAACAATCTTATCTTCATCTTTGTCGCAGAAAGCAGAGCTCCAGTCATTAGGCATAGAGCTAGCATCAGGCGCATGATTAAAATTTTCTTATTCATATCTTTTATTCACTTGCCTAGGGATGAGAGTTTAAGCCCTATCCTAGACTATTTATTAAGAGATTAGTAACCTGTATGCTGTTTGAGGTTTTGTATTGGCTTGTACATCATCAGCAGGTAGAGGGTAAATGTTGTGCTTGCTGTCGACACCACGTCCACCAATGACATTACCCTTCCAAGTCCGCAGATAACTATTAGACGTTAATAGGTTGAAGCGAACAAGGTCGGTGCGGCGATGTCCTTCCCAATGGAGCTCGTCCACGTTCATCTAAAACTTCACGAGAGTAAGTCCATCTAGCAGATGGGGAGAGATACCAGCACGTGAGCGTACTAGGTTAATGTAGTTAAGTCCCTTCGTTTTATCTGCAGCACCACGAGCAGCAGCTTCTGCATAGATAAGGTACATCTCAGCTAAGCGGAATAGTGGCATATCTGCTATCCAACAAAAAGTACTATGTTTACCAGTTTTCTCCCTTAGAAGTTACATTACGGAACTTATAAACCCAATAACCTTCAGCGAATTTAGATACATCGTTAATTTCTGGGGTTGCCGCACCAAGAGTATGCGCTTATCTCCAGTAGGGAAGAGATTTGCAAACTCCTTAGTTGCTGATTACCACCCCATCCAGCAACACTCCAGTTAATGTTCAATGCCTTAGCAGCCTCTCCATTACTAGCGGCATTGATGATGAAATGTTAATCCACCAAATACTTGAGTTTTAAGACCATCACTAATTTGCTGATAAGATCGTTTTCAGGGGCTCGTTTCATTATCAGCTTTGAATAGATTACTATAATCTGAACCCAAAGAATACTTGCCCTGAAGTTATTACACGCTCTGCGTAAGTCGCTGCGTCTGCATAACGTGCTGTGCCTGTATACACTTCAGCGTTGAGGTATAGGCGAGCAAGTAGAGGCCCAAGCTGCAGCCTTATCAGCACGATCCATATTCATTGGCTTTAGGTTCTGCAAGGTCTGCTTCAATTGCCTTTAATTCACTTTCTACGTATTTGAATAAATCTGCACGTTGTATCTGCTGCTGGTGCTACACTACCTACAGGTAGGTCTTCAGAGATAAACGGAGGATTGCCATAGATATCCATAAGTACCCAGTTCTGAAAAGCTCGGAATGAGACGAGCTTCAGCACGATACTGCTTAATAGTAGGCTCATTGGCTCTACCGGCAGTATTCTTAAGGAACTCATTAGCAAATTTAATTTGTACAGTAGAGCGATAGAAATAGACCCTTTCACATAAGTTAGAGCTAGACCAAGAAAGGTTGTGTAAATCACGGATACCATTATCATTCCATGCACAAATAGCCTCATCTGTGGGAGCTCTTGAAGGGTTATAGAAGCTACGTACAAAGTCTGTAAAAGTCTTCATTCTGACCTTGAACATCTCCACTGGGTATAGCGTAAGTACCATATACCTTTGCAAGAGACTGCTTTACACCCTCAGGTGTTGAATACACTTTTTCGGCTGTAGTTATGTTTGTGGGCATGCGGTCAAGGTCATGCTGGCAGAACTTAAGCCAAAGCATCATAGCAAGACCAAGTACCGTAAGTGTTTTCTTATTCATATTAATATTCATAATTCGGCATCAATTAAAGAGTGAATGCTAGATTGAGCGAATAGGTACGAGGGCATAGGGTAGAGATTGTTGTCAATACCACGCTCAGGGATCGATACCCTTATAATTACTTAGAGTAAATACATTCTGCACAGTTGCTGAAGCTCTCAAGCTAATGACTCTAGAAATTTTACCAAAGTCATAGCTCAGAGACATTATCCATCTTGAGGAATGAAGCGTTGTGCAAGTAGAAATCCGATAGTAATTGCTTATCATCCTTGATTTCATGAGCAGAACTATAAATGGTGCTAGGTGCATTTGCTAACAAATTGTTAGGGCTCAAGATAGAGACCATAGATAGCCTTATCACTCGTATATTGTCATAGATGTAGTTACCTAGAGCTAGCACGAAGAGCTCCTGATAAACTCCATTTACCGTAAGTAAATGTCGTAGATAGACCATCATTGCCTTTGGAGAAGCACTCTTGTAATGATAACGGTCACGCTCATTGATGATACCATCGTTATTAAGGTCTAGCATAAGCGCCTTCAATAGCTGAGCCATCGGCATTGTAGAGCTGCTTGTAAACGAAGAATGTGTATGGTTCGTAACCAACAGAGTGAATCTGAATAGTGTTATCATTACCACAGCGATACCACCAGCAGGTACACCAAGATATTTAGGGTCTTCTGCGTTTCAGTTTAGTAATCTTGGTGCGATTGATAGTAAGGTTATAGCTTAAATCCCAAGAGAATTTATCTCCTTGAATAGGAGTAGCATTCAGTGTCAATTCAATACCCTTGTTCTCAATGTTACCGACGTTTGTCGTAATCAGGTTACCAAAGTTTGAACCTGCTGGTACTGGAATTGTATTTAGGAGGTCCTTGGTTTTCTTGAGTAAACATCGATACTACCATGATGAGGCGATTGTTGAAGAAGCCAAAATCTAAACCTGCATTATACGTATCTGTCTGCTCCCACTTAATATTCTGGTCATAAGCAGCTGGACGATACATATTGTAGAATGTATTTCCTAACTGATAGCTTTTGAGTATTAGAGCTGAGATAGTAACCGGGAATATAAGAATAATCACCAATACCATCTTGCTGACCTGTAACACCATATCCTAAACGTAGCTTCAGATCATTGAGTGCTTTTACGTTACGTAAGAAACCTTCTTGGTTGATGCACTAAGCTAATGCAAGTGATGGGAAAACACCCCAACGATTTTTCTTTACTAAATCTACTAGAACCGTCTGTACGTACTGTAGCAGTAAATACATAGCAGTCAAGTAAGCTCCAGTTTAGACGATGTATAGTATGATACGAGTGTATTCTGAGGATAGTCATTCGCATATACAGGTGTTGTGTTAGGGAATCATTACACCTGCAGCTGTGTAACTAGGCTTGTTGTAAGTGTATGTCTTCCAGTCTTGATACGAATAACCTGCCATCAAATCTACACGACTCTTCAGTACAGCAATCTCTTTGTTATGGTTTGCATAGAAAGTCTAAGAGTAGATTGCGCTTCTGCTGAGTATAACTCTCATTTGTACCATCCTTGACCATTGATAGGTGAGCGTCTCCATTCAAAAAGCAGCATTTGCAGGGTACAAATACACTGACCACTACCTGCAGTATAATCGTAACCAAGGTTCAGATTAAATTTAAGGTCTGGGAAGAAGTGTAGCTTATAGTCAAACTTTACATTTCCCAAGAGAACGGAAAAACAGAGCTAATGTCTTGTTTTTGGTTAAGTAAAAGCTACAGGGTTATAGGGAGCCAATATGTTAGGCTCATTGTTAGCGTCTAGGTAAGTAGCATCCACCGTAAGCTTCCATGCCGTTAGCATAAACCGGTTGAGTAGGGTCAAAAGTTACTGCACTTCCAATAGCATCCTTGTTTGCAGAAACGATTGCGAGTAAGTGAAAGCTTAAGATTGAGGTCTACGCTCAGATGGTTGTCAAAGAATTTAGGATTGAGCGAGAAACTTTGGCTGAAGCGCTGCATAGCGTCAGTCTTGAGTACTCCTTCTTGGTGATAGAGTCCAACTGAAGCACGGTAAGGCATGTTCTTAGTAGAACCGCTAATGCTTTAGGTTATTGTCAGTACCGAAAGCTAGACGATAAATCTCATCTTGCCAGTCTGTATTAGCTGTACCTAGCAAATCTGTATAGCGCTTATCTCCACGAGCCTTAACTAATGCACGGAATTCATCTGCATTAAGCATACTTACGCGACGGCTAGCCTCAGCAAGAGAGTTGGCTGTAGAGAAGTTGATTTGCATATTCTGACCCCATCTTACCCTTCTTGGTCTCAATGATGATGACACCATTAGATGCACGGCTACCATAGATAGCTGTAGCTGATGCATCCTTGAGGACGTTCATAGAGGCGATATCCTGTGGGTTGATTGTACTCAGTACGCTAGAGCTCCGCTTGCCGCACTATTATCTGGGTACTCCATCAATGACGATTAGTGGGTCATTGCTGGCATTAAGAGACGCTCCACCGCGAATACGTATGGTACTGCCAGCACCCGGAGAACCGTTAGATGTGATTTGTACACCTGCTACCTTTACCTACAAGCAGTTCACTTGGAGTAGAGATAGCTCCTTTCTGGAAGTTCTTGTCACTAATGCTCGTTACAGAACCAGTTAGGGTCTTTCTTCTGAAGCGAACCATAACCGATAACGACAACTTCCTTAAGACTCTTGTTGTCTTCTTGAAGAATAACATTGAGGTGTTGAGCACCGGCAGCTTGTACTTCTTGTGTTGTATAGCCAATGTAGCTTACAACAAGTACAGCTCCCACGAGGAGCATTAAGTGAGAACTTCCCATCAAAGTCCGTCACTGTACCGACACCTGAGTTGTTTTTAAGGCGCACTGTAGCACCAATAACTGGCTCTCCTTTGCATCAACTACTGTACCTCGTACAGCTGTTTGTTGTACTTGGAGCGCAGAAACTACAAGCGTAGACGCTAGAGCAACCTTGCCAGCTCTTGAACAAAAATTAAACATGTCCATATATGAATATTTATTAATCTTTCAAGGATAGAAATGGGAGGAATAACCCTCCCATAGTCCATTACTTAATACAAAACTTATGCGTTAGGTATAATTGAGATTGCATAACCACCACCGCGAGCTGAAGTGATAGAGAGCTTGCTGCCCTTCTTTACCTTGATCTTGCGGATATTGTAGCTTTGTGGATTCTTATCGAAACTAGCATTCTTGCCATCTTCATAGATGGTCGCAGTATAAGTCTTGCCTGCATCTAGGAAGTCTAGAGTAATGTTACTTTTTATGACCATTGAGTCCTGCTACATTACCAATAAACCACTTATCTGTTCCCTTTGCCTTTACGAGCAACAGTTACGTACTCACCTGGTTCTGCTTCAAGATACTTACTATCATCCCAGTCAACAGCAACATCCTTGATGAACTGGAATGCATCTTGGAAGCGGTCATAGTTCTCAGGTAGGTCAGCTGCCATTTGTAGAGGGCTGTACATAGTAAGATATGTTCCTAGTTGGTTTGCAATAGTTGCTTTAATCTGATTTTTGTTATCTGGATTAAGCTTTGTCATATCTGTTTCGAAGATACCTGGGGTATAGTCCATAGGACCTCCAATAAGACGACCAAAAGGAAGGATAGTCATGTGGTTACCATTATTTCCTCCAAAAGCTTGATACTCTTGCCCCTTAGCACTTTCTTGAGCTAAGAGGTTTGGATAAGTGCGGCTCAAGCCTGTCATGTGTACACTCTCATGTGCGTTAACGGAGATGTCATACTTAGCAGCTTCCTTTACAGCATAGAGGTAGTGATTAACCATATATTGACCATAGTGGTGTTCTCCTCGTGGAATCATATTTCCACATAACCACTCTTTACCGCCGAATAGTTATTGTCCTTCATGAACTGATAGGCGTCATGCATGTGACGCTCATAGTTACAGAATAGAGCCAGAGGGTTTCGTGGTGCATGATAATCTTAACTCCTTTAGCCTTACCATAGTCACGTAGTTCTGCTACATTAAAGTCTGGATAAGGCGTTATGAAGTCAAATACATCATCCTTAGAGGTCAAACCAGTCTTCCCAAATCAACATTTCCAACCTTCAACAAGAATAGCATCAAAACCATGCTAGCAGCGTAATCAATGTAATACTTAACTCGTTCGGTATTTGCTGAGTGCTTACCATTAGGTTTTAGCCTTAGAGTAGTCTGTAACTCTAACTTAGTAAATGGAACTTCATCGGTATAAGCCCAAGAGCCCCTTGCCTGTGATCATTTCCCACCATACACCCATATACTTAATAGGCTTAATCAGCTTGTATTTTTATACGCACAAGGCTCATTAAGATTATATGTTAGCTTGCTTGCAAGGATATCACGAGCATCCTTACTAGCGATGATTGTACGCCAAGGTGTGTTGAATGGTGCTGCGATATGACCTCTATCACCCTTAGCATCTGGAGTAAGTTCCGTATTAAGCACGAAAGTCTTATCATTCAGATTTACATTTATTGCAGGGGAAATCAATCAATGCTGCTTCGTGAATATTGATATATGCACCGTTATCACTTTTTCAGCTGGAGGGGAGTTTGAAGACCAGTCTTGCATGAAAGCTGCTTGAGAGCAGTTTGCCGTGTAAGCCTTGTCAAAGAGACCACGAACTTCGCTCAAACGACTAGTGGTGAAATCGTACTCTTCAGTGTCATAATCGCCGGGTATCCACCAAGCTTTCATGTCTCCAGGTAGAGCAAACTCTGTAAGTCTCGCTTAACAACTAGGAAGTTTTGACCTTGACGACCAGGAAATTCATATCGGAAGCCTAAACCGTCATCATAGAGACGGAAGCTGAATGGTTAGGAGCTTATCAGTATCTTTCTTTCTAAGTTGAACTTCAAGCTCATTATAATTATTACGAATTTTCTTGACTTCGCCCCAAACAGGAGTCCATGTTTCATCAAAGGAAGACGTATTTGTCTTAATGACTTCAAAATTCTTGTCAAATGAAAGTTTGCTATCTTTCATTTTCGAATCCCATCTTACTTGTCTTAGTGATAACGTTCCATCAGCCATCTTGAGGCTATATGTAGGTTCACCAACTTCATTCAGCCTCGAAATTCATCTCAAGCTTCTTTGTTGGTGAGTTGAGCTTTTTCGGCAAGGGCTTCTCCTATTGAGAGCAGAAGACCAAGAGCTCATCGCCATCAGTTACTTTCTGTCATATCTAATTTCTTCTTAATATCAGATGCTCCGCATAATTGTTTTTGTATGAAGTAGAGCTTTCGTCTTTTGAAAAATGTTTTGCGCAAAAGATAATATAAGAATTGAGATAAACGTATTCTGAATGTATCAATAGAAGTAGAGCTTGTTATTAAATTGTCTATTAATTTTGATTTACTTATCAATAATTGTGTTTTGATATTTTTGTTGTGTTTAAATTAAGAATATCTGTCTTGATTGAGTTTCTTATTAAAAATCTGGAATTTATTTTTAGGTTAAAATTAAAAAAGTGGAATTTGTTCCTAATTCATCGCTAGTTGCTTAGAAAGATTGAGTGTGTGTTCTAAAGAGAGATACTTCAAGAAGAAAG
>BNJS01001914.1_pt1 | contig 41233 bp, 48 predicted proteins | sample 8540461 | NCBI WGS metagenome assembly BNJS01 (sample SAMD00202454, study PRJDB9452) | human saliva metagenome | isolation source: human saliva | place: Japan
CCTTATCATGCTTCCATCCGGAATTGGACGCGTGCCGATTTCAACCGTGCGGTTTTCTATCTGTCAGGCCGTCTGAAACAGGCAGGCGTGCAAACTGCCGCACTGTGGTTTGACGATGCCGCGCTGTTTGCCTGCGCCGTGTTGGCAGTGTGGCATTCGGGAGGAAAGGTTTTATTGTTGCCCAATTTGGCGCAAGACAATTTGGAGTGGGGAAAAAACGGCAGAAGCGTTTTTAACGGATTCAACGGATAAAAAGCTGTCTTCAGACGGCCTGAACGTCTGGCACTTGCCTGATGTATTGACTCAAACAGAATCGGAAGGGCTGAACACCTATCCTGAAAACCATCTGATTCCCGACCATGCCGAAGCATGGCTGAAAACATCAGGTTCCAGCGGCGAAGCGCAGATTATTGTGAAAACTGCCGCGCAAATGCAGGCAGAAGCCCTGACTTTAGCAAATACGCTGCCATTTGGACAACATGGTGAAACTGTGATCGGCAGCGTGATTCCGCAACACCTTTACGGCTTCACGTTCCGCTTCGCACTCGCGCTGACAATGGGTTGGACTATGGAACGACAGCAGGCGGTTTATCCGGAAAACCTGCTTTCCAGCACGGCCGCACATGATAAAGTGGTTTGGATTGCCAGCCCGGCCGTACTCAACCGCTTGGGCGAAAACCGCAACTGGCAGAGTATCGGCCATAAAATTGCAGGCATTGTCTCAGCCGGAGGCGCGCTTCCTTCAGCCACGGCGGATTTGCTGCAACAGGCTGCCGTCCGCCCGTTTGAAGTCTATGGCAGTACCGAAACCGGCGTGATTGCCTCACGTTGCGAACGCCAAGAATGGCAGCCTTTCGAAGGCGTGGAAATCGGGCAAAACGAAGAAGGCGCACTTTGGGCTTCTTCGCCTTGGTCGCCCGAACGCCGCCAAACCGCCGATTTGATCGAACCGCAAGATGACGGTTTTCTGTTACTCGGTCGCCAAGACCGCATTATTAAATTTGAGGACAAACGCGTGTCGCTGACCCAAATCGAACACGAACTTTTACAACACCCTTGGATTACCGACGCCCATTGCGGCCGCCATCCGCAACATCAGCGCATCGCCATATGGGCGGCATTGAACGCAGACGGTATCGTCGCCTTGCGCGAGAAAGGCCGCGCTGCGGTTGCCGATACGCTCAAACGCCATCTGGCCGCCACGCAGGACACCATCGCCCTGCCGCGTTACTGGCGTTTTACCGACAACCTGCCGCGCAATGCCCAAGCCAAAATCGCTGCGGCGGATTTTCAGACGGCCTTTACCGTTGCCCAAACTTCGCCCATTTGGTCGAAAACATCATCTGACAATGAAAACAATACCGAAACCTTCATCGGCCGCGTGCCTTTGGATTTGGTTTATTTCGGCGGCCATTTTGCCACCTTCCCGCTGGTTCCCGGCGTGGTCGAGCTGCAATGGGTGCGCAACCTGATCGCGCCCAAGCCATGGGGCAAACAGCGCGTCATCCGCATCGAAAATCTAAAATATCAGCAGTTCATCCGTCCTCACGATGAAGTGTCGGTAGAGCTGAAATTTGATGAAGGTAAAAAAACAAACTTAGCTTTAAAATCAACAACGGAGAGCATCCGTGTGCATCAGGACGGATTGTGTTTGAGGCCGTCTGAATATACTTATTAACTTTTTTTAGTGGAAAACCAACAATATGCAACTCTTCCCTGCCCTAGAACAACGCTATTCCCACGAACACCAGTCCGCAGGCGAGGGCTCAACGTCTGGCTCAAGAAATCGCTTTTTGCACCGATTGTGTTCCAAGTTTCCCGCCTGATGGTGAAATTTGGCATTTCTGGACCTGCTGAACGACCATCCAGACGGCCTCACTCAAGCCGAAATCGCTGAAAAAAACGAAAATCAGCAACTACGCGGCACAAGTCCTGCTGGAAGCTTCACTTTCTATCGGCACTGTCTTGACTCGCGACAACCGCTATTTCATCAGCAAGGCCGGTTGGTTTGTCCTCAAAGACAAAATGGCCCGCGTCAATATGGATTTCACGCAGGAAATCTGCTACCAAGGCATGTTTGATTTGGAAAAAAACCCTGCAAACCCAGCAAGCCCGAAGGCCTGAAAGTATTCGGCGACTGGCCGACCATTTACGAAGGCTTGTCTTCATTGCCAAGCATCGCGCAGGAAAAATGGTTTGCATTCGACCATTATTATTCCGACAACTCCTTCGCCGAAGCACTCAACACCGTGTTCGCCAAACCGGTTAAAAAACTGCTCGATGTCGGCGGCAATACCGGCCGTTGGGCGGAGCAATGCGTCAACCACAATGCCGAAGTCGAAGTAACCATCATGGATCTGCCGCAACAAATCGGCTTGATGCGCAAAGCGACCAAAGGCAAAAACGGCGCGGACCGTATCCATGCCCATCCGGCCAACCTGCTTGATCCTGAGATTCCGTTCCCAACCGGTTTTGACGCGATTTGGATGAGCCAATTCCTAGACTGTTTTACCGAAGAACAAGCTACCAGCATTCTTCAACGCGCCGCCGCGTCCATGAGCGAAAACACCAGCCTCTACATCATGGAGCCTTTCTGGGACAGGCAACGCTACGAAACCGCCGCCTACTGCCTGACCATGACCAGCCTGTATTTCACTGCCATGGCCAACGGCAACAGCAAAATCTTCCATTCTGAAGACCTGATCCGTTGCGTTGAAAAAGCCGGATTGAAAGTAGCGGAAATTTCAGACGGCATCGGCCGCGGACACAGCATCCTGCGCTGCGTTAAGGCCGTCTGAACATCATCTTTTAAACCCTAAAAAGCAACCGACCCCAACAGCCATTGCAGCTATCGGGGTCGGTTTGTTTTTGGGTGTCCGCCTTAAAACATCAGCCGCGCAACATCCATACTGCACACGCTAACGCAATCGCTACCAACAAAGCGGCAAGCAGTTGTCCCACTCCGGCCAATTTAGGCTGCTTAGCATCGATGGTTTTAAAGCCGTTGATCATCGGTGTAATCAAATCCTGTTTTTTCACAAAGCGATACAGCAAAACAGCCGCGATATGTACGCCCGCCAAAACGGCCAAAATATTAAAAGAAATTGACATGGATTTTTTTCGCGCCAGCGTACCGGCGTGTTCGCTGACCAAATGATTCAAAAAGCCGGAATTGGTAAACGTATTTTTCATCGGCGGCAAATAAGCCAGTGGCCGTCTGAAAAAAACCAAGGCAGCCAATAAAGGCGATGACCATCAGCGCGCCCAAAGGATTGTGGCCGACCAATTCGGCTTCAGACATTTGGCCTTGCGTGTAGCGGCGGATTTCGAAAAACGGACGCACAAATCGGCTGAATCTTGCCGTATCGCTGCCCCATATCCCCCAGCACAAGCGAAAAAGCCACCAACGCCAGCATCAACAAAGCCGCACGCAAGTGCCATACCAGCATATCGCCGCCTTGGGTTGCGCTGTACCACATAAAACCCATCAATAACACCAAGAGCCAATGGAACAGGCGCGTAGGTGCGTCCCAAACTTTTATTTTTTTGCTTCATTACCTTTTACTTTCTGATTTAAAATTAAATTTCTTATCTTGGAAGGTTACGCCATGCAGCCCCATCTACACGCTTCCCGAATCGCTTCAGGCTTTTTCAGACGGCCTTAGCATTTCCCGACGTATTCCACCCCCGCGTCCAAGAATCGCACAAAAGGCACATACGGCACGCTTGCCATTATCGGCGGCGCAACGGGAATGAGCGGTGCGGTGGTTTTAGCAGCCACAGCCGCCATGTATCAAGGGATGCGGCAAGGTTTGGGCAGGCTTCAACCAGCCACGCTGCCCTTTGCCATTATTCCCGGAACGCCCTGAAATTATGCTCGCTACTGCGACCCAGCTGATGGAACGCAACGATATCAGCGCGCGCGTAATCGGCTGCGGCTTTGGTTTGGACGGATTATCAGAGCAGCTACTGCCCCCAAATCCTGTCGACACACCATGGCCAGCCTTTATTGCTCGATGCAGATGCTTTAACACTGCTTGCCCGCTCTTCCGAATTGGCCGAACGCCTCAAATCGTACAAACATATCGTCCTGACACCCCATCCGGCCGAAGCCGCCCGCCTGCTCGGTACCGATACCCAATCAGTTCAAGCCGACAGGCAAAAAGCCGTAACCGAAATCAGCCGTAAATATGGCGCGACCGTCGTGTTGAAAGGCCATCATACATTGGTAGCCACGGCAGACGGCATAGTCTATACCAACACCAGCGGCAATGCCGGTTTGGCCACCGCAGGTAGCGGCGATGTCTTGAGCGGCATTATCGGCAGCCTGCTGGCACAAGGCAGTCCGGTATTCCAAGCCGCCTGCGCAGGCGTATGGCTGCACGGAGCGGCAGCCGATGTCATCAAACACAGCAGCCAAATCGAAACCGGCATGCTCGCCGGAGAAATCGCACCTGCCGCCCGATGGCTGCGCAATATTTTATCAAAAGAATAATGCCGTCTATATAGCAAATACAAATCACAGGCCGTCTGAAAATCAATTCTTATCTTTCAGACGGCCTTATTTATTTCTAATCCATTTTGCAAATTAAGGTTAAGGCGTGTATCCTTGGTTTCCCTTAAAAACAACTTCACCACATATCATCATGAATACCCTCAACAAAATCAGTGATTTTTATCGGAAAGACCTTTTTCCCTCTGGGCCGCGCTCTTTTGCCGGCATCGCTTTTTTCGCACCCGACACCTTCAAATGGGTCGGGCCCTTACATTCCTTGGCTACTGGGCATCATCATGTTCGGCATGGGCTTGACGCTCAAACCCTTCCGACTTTCGATATTTTTGTTCAAACGCCCCAAAGCCGTCATCATCGGCGTGATTGCACAATTCGCCATCATGCCTGCGACCGCCTATCTGCTGGCGAAAGCTGTTGAACCTGCCTGCCGAAATCGCGGTCGGTGTGATTTTTGGTCGGCTGCTGCCAGGGCGGTACGGCTTCCAATGTAATGACTTATCTGGCGCGCGGCAATGTTGCTTTGTCGGTTGCCGTTACATCGGTTTCCACCCTGATTTCCCCATTGCTGACCCCCTGCCATCTTCCTGATGCTTGCCGGTGAAATGCTGGAAATCCAAGCGGGCAGCATGTTGATGTCCATCGTCAAAATGGTTTTTATTCCCCATCGTTTTTGGGCTTGATTGTCCATAAAGTCTTTGGGCAACAAAACTGAAAAAAACTGACCGATGCGCTGCCGCTGGTTTCCGTTGCCGCCATCGTGCTGATTATCGGCGCGGTTGTCGGTGCCAGCAAAAGGCAAGATTATTGAAAGCGGCCTGCTGATTTTTTTCGCGGTTGTCGTACTTCACAACGGCATCGGCTATCTGCTCGGCTTCTTTGCCGCCAAATGGACCAGCCTGCCTTATGATGCACAAAAAAAACGCTGGCCATCGAAGTCGGTATGCAAAACTCAGGCTTAGGCGCAGCCCTTGCCGCCGCACACTTTGCCGCCGCGCCGGTTGTTGCCGTTCCCAGCGCATTGTTCAGCGTGTGGCACAATATCTCCGGCTCGCTTCTGGCAACTTATTGGGCGACCAAAGCCGATAAAAAAATAAAGAATCCTAAACGTCTTTAATCATAAGGCCGTCTGAACAGGGATAAACGAAATCAACGATTTCTGCCTTACCTGTTCAGACGGCCTTTATTTTGTAATAAAGCAGGATTATTGTTTCACGGCTTCGATTTGGATATTGATGTTTACTTTTTTGCTCATACCGGCACTCACCAAATAATCCAAGCCCCATTTGGTACGGTCGATGGTGGTGCTGAAGTCACCGCCGCACACTTCAGCTTTAGCCATCGGGCTTTGGTAGCAGTTAAATTTGTCGGCTTTGAGTTTCACCGGCGCAGTTTTGCCGTTCATGGTCAGATTGCCGTCAACAGACAGCAGTTTTTTGCCGTTGAAATTGAATTTGGTGGATACAAAACGGATTTCAGGGTATTTGTCCGCATTGAAAATATCGGCAGATTTCAAAGTGTTGGGTAAAAGTGGTCCGAACCGGTTTTGCAGTTTGGACAAAGGCAATACGATATCGATGGAGCCTTGGCGTTTGGCACGGTCAAATTCCAAATCGCCGGTCAAACCATAAATACCGCCGACGTTGGTGCTGGTGTTGAAATGGTCGATGGCAAAGCGGGCATTGGCATGAAATTCGTCCACTTTATAAACAGCGGCAGACGCAGCGGAAGCCAACATGGCCGAACACAATGCAAACATGATTTTTTTCATCGTCTTATCCTTAGAAAATTTGAGAAGTTCCCCTATCATATCACTTTTTTTGATGCCAACATCTTTTTGCAAACTGAGAAAGACAGCGTTTCATCTTAAGAAAACTTCAGGCCGTCTGAAAGAATGAGCAGCAAATTCAGGTGAAGCAAACACAGTTTAGTTTTATTACAAAATAGCGTGCTTCATCGCTCGTAATTGGTATAAAATACCGAGTTATTTCTACAACAGGCCGCCAACCAACCAGCCTATTTCAGACGGCCTCAGCATAAAACAAAGGAACAAAAATGCCTGAATACCGCTCCAAAACCTCTACCCACGGCCGCAATATGGCAGGCGCGCGCGCATTGTGGCGTGCGACCGGCGTAATGGAAACCGACTTCGGCAAACCGATTATCGCCATTGCCAACTCTTTCACCCAATTCGTCCCGGGCCATGTGCACCTGCATAATATGGGTCAACTGGTTGCCCGTGAAATTGAAAAAGCCGGCGGCATTGCCAAAGAATTCAACACCATCGCCATTGACGACGGTATCGCCATGGGCCACAGCGGCATGCTCTACTCCCTGCCCAGCCGCGATCTGATTGCCGACTCCATCGAATACATGGTCAACGCCCACTGCGCCGACGCGCTGGTGTGCATTTCCAACTGCGACAAAATCACCCCGGGCATGCTGATTGCCGCCATGCGCCTAAACATCCCGACCATCTTCGTTTCCGGCGGCCCGATGGAAGCCGGTAAAGTTATCGGCGTAGCCAATATTCAGCCTGAACGCCGTTTGGACTTGATTGATGCCATGATCGAATCGGCAGATGACAATATCACCGACAAACAAGTCGAAGAAGTCGAACAAAACGCCTGCCCGACTTGCGGCTCCTGCTCCGGCATGTTTACCGCCAACTCCATGAACTGCCTGACCGAAGCACTCGGCCTTTCCCTGCCGGGCAACGGTTCATGCCTAGCAACCCACGCAGGCCGCAAAGAATTGTTCCTCGAAGCAGGCCGAATGATTGTCGAAATCACCAAACGCTATTACGAGCAAGACGACGAAACCGTATTGCCGCGCAGCATTGCCACTAAAAAAGCGTTTGAAAACGCCATGACCATGGACATCGCCATGGGCGACTCTACCAATACCATTTTTGCACCTGTTGGCCGTTGCCAACGAAGCCGAGTGTCGATTTCAAAATGGCAGACATCGACCGCCTGAGCCGCGTTGTGCCTTGCATCTGCAAAACCGCGCCAAATAATCACGACTACTACATGGAAGACGTGCACCGCGCCGGCGGTATCTTTGCCATCCTGAAAGAATTGGACAAAGCAGGCAAACTGCACACCGACGTGTACACCATCCACGCGCCGACCTTGAAAGACGCGATTGAAAAATGGGACGTGACCACCCCTGAAAACACCCATGCCATCGAGCGTTTCAAAGCGGCTCCCGGCGGCGTGCGCACTACTCAGGCGTTCTCGCAAAACCGCATGTGGAAAACCCTCGACCTCGACCGCGAAAAAGGCTGTATCCGCGATGTCGAACATGCCTACTCGCAAGACGGCGGCTTGGCAGTATTGTTCGGTAATATCGCAGAACGCGGTTGTGTAGTGAAAACCGCAGGCGTAGACGAGAGCATCCTCAAATTTACCGGCCGCGCCCGTGTATTTGAAAGCCAAGAAGACGCAGTAGAAGGCATTTTGGGCAACCAAATCGTGGCAGGCGATATCGTCATCATCCGCTACGAAGGCCCTAAAGGCGGCCCGGGCATGCAAGAAATGCTGTACCCGACTTCTTACCTGAAATCCAAAGGTTTGGGCAAAGCCTGCGCCCTTTTAACTGACGGCCGCTTCTCCGGCGGTACTTCCGGCCTGTCTATCGGCCACGCTTCTCCTGAAGCGGCGGAAGGCGGCGCCATCGGTTTGGTACACGAAGGCGACACCATCGAAATCGACATTCCAAACCGCAGCATCCACCTTGTCATTTCCGATGAAGAACTTGCCGCACGCCGTGCCGAAATGGAAGCGCGCGGCAGCAAAGCGTGGAAACCGGAAAACCGCGACCGCTACGTCTCCGCGGCCCTGCGTGCCTACGGCGCGATGGCGACTTCCGCCGACAAAGGCGCAGTACGCGACGTATCGCAAATCGAACGTTAATTAACCTGACTTTAAGGCCGTCTGAACGCTTTCAAGTGTTTCAGACGGCCTTCATTCAAACGGACAAATATGGACAAATTCATTTTAGCGATGATCGGCATGGCCATAGCCCTGTTGATTATTATTGGCGGCGGATTTATCGCTGTCGAATATTTCAAATCCCATCCTGAAGCATTCCAAGTCAAGCCGCTATCAAAATAATCATTTAACGGCATGAGTTTCAAAGGAAAGAGCCGTAGCTCAAGGCCGTCTGAACGCAGTACATATAATGAAACACATTCTTTACTGGCTGGGTGGTTTTGCCGTCGCCCTCGGCATATTCCAATACTACGAAACCCATCGCTATTCCGAAGAGCAGCTCATCTATGCCCAACCGCCGCAAAATCGTACTGCCGTTGCCGATTTTGATGCCTTGGCGTATTTAAACTTCCTCCGCGCCTCAGCCAATCTGCCCGCACTGGCGCACTCAGCCACACTCGAACGCGCCGCGCGCAATCATGCCCGCTATCTACTGCAAAACCCTGACGACGGCCATGACGAACACAATACGCGCAATCCCTTTTATACAGGCCCACGCCCATCAGACCGCACGCGCAAAGCCGGTTATGCCTATAAAGGTGTGCACGAAAACGTCAGTACCGGCCAGCATCCCGCCAAACGAAAAAAATCAACGATCATCTACCAGCCCAACATCAGCTGGATAATCTGATGACGGCGATTTACCACCGCCTCTCCTTGCTCGATCAAAATATCGACGAGGCCGGTGCGGCGTTTGAATCGCAAGGCAAACAAATCGCGCTGAGCATCAATCAGGGCGACAGCAGATTCAACAGCCTCTGCCAAAAAACCGCCCCCTATCCGACCTCAGCCGCTCGTTTTTATCAAGATGCCTGTCATGGTCATGCCATTGTTTATGCGGATGAAATTTCCAACCGCAAAATCTCCGGCCTTACATCACCTATCCGCAAGGCAACTTTCGCTTCGCCGGTTTTTCCACGGCGAACGTCCCGACCCTATGCCGCATTATGAAATGACCGGCAATCCGGTCAGCATCGCCTTCTCAGAACAATCGCCTCCGGTCAAAAATGCGTTCGTTCAAACTGTATCAGGGACACAAAAAGAAATCAGAGACGTCAAAAATCTTAGATAAAGATAATGACCCAAACCGCCTCCTGACCGAACGCCAATTTGCGCTGTTTCCTTTACAGCCCTTGGAATACGACACCGACTACCGTGCCGTGTTCGAATACCGTCAAGACGGAAAAGACAGAACGGCCGAATGGACATTCAGCACGCAAAAACCCGATTATCCTTACTTCATCGTCAAAGGCGGGGAAACGCTGGCCATCGAATCCGGACAAAAAAATATTTTTATCCATTGGCAGGATTTTTTTGGTGCTTGAAGCAATGCGAACGCTACAACTACCGCATGAACCGCGACACCCAACTCGACATTATCGAGCGGCAGGCCGGCGGTATCATTATCCGTGTCAACGGAAGCAAAGGCAGCAGCATCCGCTTAATGCCCGAAGGCAAAGACAGGCGCGCCATTACACTTTATTTATGGAAATAAAGCCGTTTTCAGACGGCATGAAGCACCAAAAAAAGCTGATAAAATACCGCCTCACCACCCTACGGCAAGCTATCCCACATGACCAAACATCCGCAAACAGTAACCAATACCCGCTATGCCTTTGCCAGCATTGCCGCCATGTTGGCCGCGTTTTTTTACTGTTCGTTGTCGTGATGTTGCTGCCTTTGGGACTGACGGCAGACACCCAAGTGAGCCTGATACGGTTTTCACTCTACGCAATCGTGCTGTTTGCCGTACTTGGCGGTATTTTTTCTGTACGCGTTGCCTATTTGCGTAAAAAGAACGGAGCATGACATGACCCAAGCCGATAAAATTCCACAAGAAATCCGTCTCCAGCAAGAGCGGCGCGTACTGACTTTGGTCTATGTTGACGGTGCCAAAAGCCTTCCTGCCGAATACCTGCGCGTGTACTCGCCCAGCGCGGAAGTGCGCGGACACGGTCCAGGCCAAGATGTTTTGCAAACAGGCAAAGCCGAAGTCAGCATTACCGATTTGGACCCTGTCGGCCAATACGCATTGAAAATTACTTTTTCAGACGGCCACGACAGCGGCCTCTACGATTGGGACTATCTCTACCGACTGGCGCACAATCAAAGACGCGCTTTGGCAAGACTATCTCGACCGCCTCCAAAAGGCCGGTGCGTCTAGAACGCCAAGTGCCGAAGATTTGAAACCCAAACACACGCATTCCTGCGGTAGTGGTGGTTGCGGCGGAAAGGCCGTCTGAAAAAAGACGAGACCGTAAGTTTGGATGACGGAAGGATCGATTGACGGCAAAGCGTCCTCTCCCCGCCCAAAAAGGCCGGGATAGTGGCCATCTTCGGCGATACCAAAGCCTGTCCGCAGGCAGTACGCGCCGCGCAAAACACAGACGTTTTGGCGCATGAAGCAACCTTTGCGGCAGGTGATGAAGAGACAGCGGAACGAGTGTTCCATTCGACCGTATCCGATGCCGCCAAGCTGGCTTTGTAGGCCAATGTGAAACAACTTTACCCTGACCCACATCAGCGCACGTTATACCGAAGAAGAGCAACGCCTGATGCTGGAGCGACAGGCACAAACTATATTTCCCGCGTCGAAAGTGGTTGGCGATTTCGACGTATTCGATATCTGAATCCGTATTATTTTTAAGAAGGCAGACACTATGAGCGACCACAAAAACCCATTTCGGCTTCACGACTGTTGACGAAGACGAAAAAAAGCAGGCAAAAGTTGCCGAAGTCTTCCACTCCGTGGCAAAAAAACTACGACATTATGAATGACGTAATGTCCGGCGGTCTGCACCGTGTTTGGAAACATTTCACCATCAATACCGCCCGCCTGAAAAAAAGGCGACAAAGTATTGGACATCGCCAGCGGTACAGGCGATTTGTCCCGAGGCTGGGCGAAAACGCGTGGGCAAAGAAGGCGAAGTTTGGCTGACAGACATCAACTCCTCCATGCTGACCGTCGGTCGCGACCGCCTGCTCAACGAAGGCATGATTCTGCCCGTATCGTTGGCAGACGCTGAAAAAAATTGCCGTTCCCCGACAACTATTTCAATCTGGTTTCCGTCGCATTCGGCCTGCGCAATATGACGCACAAAGATGCCGCGCTGAAAGAAATGTACCGCGTATTGAAACCGGGCGGCACCCTGCTGGTGTTGGAATTTTCCAAAGTGTACAAACCTTTGGAAGGCGTGTACGACCTCTACTCTTTCAAACTGTTGCCGATTATGGGCAAACTGATTGCCAAAGATGCCGACAGCTACCAATACCTCGCCGAGTCTATCCGTATGCACCCCGACCAAGAAACCTTGAAACAAATGATGCTGGATGCAGGCTTTGACAGCGTGGATTACCACAACATGAGTGCAGGTATCGTCGCCCTGCATAAAGGCGTGAAATTCTAAGGCCGTCTGAAACAAACACAAAGGGCGTGATTGATAGACACGCCCTTTGTTTTTAAATCTTCCAAGCCAATCTGACACAAAACAAAGGCCGTCTGAGCAGCCGTAAAACGAAATCAAATATCTCGATTACACCATTCAGACGGCCTTAATATGTTCAAATCAGTTTATGTCCCTGCTTTCACGCTTTGCCATTGACGGACCATAAATTTCAACGCCGCAGGTTGGATAGGTACCATGATAAAGCTGTTTTTCAAATCTTCATCAGTCGGGAAAATCGTATTGTCGTTTCTAAACTCTTCATCCATCAGCTCTTGAGCCGGTTTGCTGGACGGCGCATAAGTAACAAAATTGCCGTTTTTCGCCGCAACTTCAGGATCTAAGAAATCATTGATATACGCATGGGCATTGGCCACATGTTTGGCATCTTTCGGAATCACAAACGAATCCACCCAAATCCCCACACCTTCTTTCGGCATCATCACACGGATTTTTTCCTTGCCGCCTGCTTCTTCAGCACGGCGTTTGGCAATGTTCAAATCGCCGCCAAAACCAATCGTTACGCAAGTATCACCGCGCGCTAAATCATCGATAAAACCGGACGAAGTAAAAACGCTTGATGTACGGACGGTTTTTTTCTTCAAGACTTCCGTAGCCGCCTTTGATATCCGCCGTTTCGCTGCTGTTTGGATTTTTTTACCCATATAGTTCAACACCATAGGATAAATCTCCGCCGCGCTGTCCAAATAGCTGATGCCGCATTGTTTGAGTTTGGACGTATATTCGGGGTTAAACACCAAATCCCATTGATTGTCCGGCAGCTGATCCGTGCCCAAAGCCTTTTTCACACGCTCGGTATTGATGGCGAAAAGTATTGGTACCCCAATAAAACGGCACCGCATATTCATGCCCCGGATCGACGCCTTCCATCAGCTTCATCAACTGAGGATTCAAGTTTTTATAGTTGGAAATCAAGGATTTGTCGATTTTCTGATACGCACCTGCCTTAATCTGCCTACCGACAAACGCATTGGAAGGACCCACAATGTCGTAACCCGACTTGCCAGTCAATACCTTGCTCTCCAGCGTTTCATCGCTGTCATATACATCGTAAGTTACTGCGATACCGTGTTTTTTTCTCAAACGCGGCAACCGTCTCGGGATCGACATATTCCGACCAGTTGTAAATGCTCAATACCTTTTTGATTATCGGTTTGCAGCCGCCTTGTCGGCAGAAGTTTTGTCCGAGCCGCCGCAGCCGGCCAATGCCAGCGCAGTCAGTACGATGAGGGGCAGATGTTTGGTCATTATCATTCCTTGCGTATCCGGTTGAAAATAGAGAGGCATTATAAAGCAGGCAAGCCCGAGCGGATAGGCTTCATTGTTAAAAGATATCGTCCTGCTTGAGGCCGTCTGAAAGACGGGTTGCGCCAACTTAAAACCTTTCTGCCGATAGCTTGAAATATGGTTTTGCGGTAAGATAACGCCCATTCGTTTTTTTAATCGCAACGCGCCGTCCAGGGCCGTCTGAAATCCTTGTAAAAAAATTTATCGAGACATTATGAAAACCACCGAACTACGCCAAAAAAATTCCTGAAAATTTCTTTTGAATCTAAAGGCCACACCATCGTCCGCTCCTCCTCGCTCGTGCCCACGACGACCCGACCCTGCTGTTTACCAACGCAGGCATGAACCAATTTAAAGACGTATTCCTCGGCTTTGACAAACGCCCCTACAACCGCGCCACTACCGCGCAAAAATGTGTACGCGCAGGCGGCAAACACAACGACTTGGAAAACGTCGGCTACACTGCCCGTCACCACACCTTCTTTGAAATGATGGGCAACTTCTCCTTCGGCGACTACTTTCAAAGCGCGATGCGATCCACTTCGCTTGGGAATTCCTGACTTCCCCAGAATGGTTGAACATCCCTAAAGACAAACTCTTGGCGACCGTTTACGCAGAAGACGACGAAGCCTACAACATCTGGTTGAACGAAATCGGCATGCCTGCCGAGCGCATCGTCCGCATCGGCGACAACAAAGGCGCCAAATACGCGTCCGACAACTTCTGGCAAATGGGCGACACCGGCCCTTGCGGCCCTTGCTCCGAAATTTTCTACGACCACGGCGAAGAAATCTGGGGCGGCATTCCGGGCAGCCCTGAAGAAGACGGCGACCGCTGGATCGAAATTTGGAACTGCGTATTCATGCAGTTCAACCGCGACGAACAAGGCAATATGAATCCGCTGCCCAAACCGTCCGTCGATACCGGCATGGGCTTGGAGCGCATGGCCGCCGTCATGCAGCATGTTCACAGCAACTACGAAATCGACTTGTTCCAAGACCTGCTCAAAGCCGTTGCCCGTGAAACCGGCGCAGCTTTCAGCATGGAAGAACCAAGCCTGAAAGTCATCGCCGACCACATCCGCTCCTGCTCGTTCCTGATTGCAGACGGCGTATTGCCTTCCAACGAAGGCCGCGGCTACGTATTGCGCCGCATTATCCGCCGCGCCGTACGCCACGGTTACAAACTTGGTCAGAAACAGGCGTTTTTCTACAAACTCGTGCCCGATTTAGTCAAAGTAATGGGTGATGCGTATCCTGAGTTGAAAGAGAAACAGACACAGATTATGGAAGCCTTGCGCGCGGAAGAAAGCCGCTTCGGCGAAACGCTGGAAAAAGGCATGGGCTTGTTCAACCAAGTGCTCAACGGCATGAAATTCCTGAAACTGGAAAGCCTGCTGCCGCAAGACGGTGTGGGCAAACCACTGACATTGAAAACTGCAGATGGTGTGGAATTTACCGCCGCTTCCCGTGTTGCTCCGGGCAAAAAGCAAATCGTTATCCGTCCCCGAGTTTCAGGCAGCCTGAACGAAGGCATGTATATCGATTTGCAGGCTGCTTTGGAAACCGCCCATATTCCCGACGCGGAAAAACCGTTTGCCGAAGCCTTGAATACCTACTTGATGGACAACATCGCCAACAGCAAACTCGTTATCGGCGGCGAACACATCTTTAAACTCTACGACACCTACGGTTTCCCCTACGACCTAACCGCCGACATGGCGCGCGAACTGGGCATCGACTTGGACGAAGCAGGCTTCGAGCGTGAGATGGAAGCCCAACGCGCACGCGCACGCGCCGCACAAAGCTTCAAAGCCAACGCCCAACTGCCTTACGAAGGTCAGGACACCGAGTTTAAAGGTTATAGCGAACGCCAAACCGAATCCAAAGTCCTCGCCCTCTACAAAAACGGCGAGCAAGTCAACGAATTGAACGAAGGCGACGAAGGTGCCGTCGTTATCGACTTTACCCCGTTCTATGCAGAATCCGGCGGCCAAGTCGGCGACGTCGGCTATATCTTTGCAGGCGAAAACCGCTTTGAAGTACGCGATACCCAAAAAAATCAAAGCGGCCGTATTCGGTCAATTCGGCGTACAAACTTCAGGCCGTCTGAAAGTCGGCGACAGCGTTACCGCCAAAGTGGATGACGAAATCCGTAATGCCAATATGCGCAACCACAGCGCTACCCACTTGATGCACAAAGCCCTGCGCGATGTATTGGGCGAACACGTTGAACAAAAAAAGGCTCTTTGGTTACCGCCGAATCCACCCGTTTCGACATTTCCCATCCTCAAGCGGTAACTGCCGAAGAAATCGCCGAAGTCGAACGCCGCGTCAACGAAGCCATTTTGGCCAACGTTGCCGTCAACGCAGACCATTATGAGCATGGAAGACGCCCAAAAACCGGCGCCATGATGCTCTTCGGCGAAAAAAATACGGCGACGAAGTGCGCGTATTGCAAATGGGCGGTTTCTCTACCGAATTGTGCGGCGGTACACGTTTCACGCACCGGCGACATCGGCCTCTTCAAAATCATCAGCGAAGGCGGTATTGCCGCAGGCGTGCGCCGTATCGAAGCCATCACCCAGCCTGAAACGCACTCAAATGGGCGCAAGAGCAAGAGCGTTTGGTGAAAGACATTATTGCCGAAACCAAAGCCCAAACAGAAAAAAAGACGTGCTGGCGAAAATCCAAGCAGGCGCGGCACACGCCAAAAGCATTGGAAAAAGAATTGGCACGCGCCAAAGCCGAACTCGCCGTCCACGCAGGCGCCAAACTATTGGACGATGCAAAAGACTTGGGTTCAGCCAAACTCGTTGCCGCCCAAATCGAAGCCGATGCCGCAGACCCTGCGCGAAATCGTGACCGACCTGACCAGCAAATCAGAACAAAGCCATCGTATTGCTCATGCCGCAGTCAACGACGGCAAAGTTTCCCTGATGCGCAGCGTATCCAAACCGTTGACTGCCAAAAGTCAAAGCAGGCGATTTGGTCAAATTTGCAGCCGAACAAGTCGGCGGCAGAGCGGCTGGCCGTCCTGACTTGGCACAAAGCCGGTGGTACAGATGCCGACAAATTGCCTGAAATGCTGGTAAGCGTGGGGGCTGGGTGAACGGCAAACTGGTTTGATAAGTGATGTATTAAGTTATAGAGAAGGTCGCCTGAAAATTTTTCGGACGACCTCTTTTTAAAAAGTTAATTTCATTTAAGCTTTTAAAAACATTAGAAAACTGTATAGGTACTATTCTATATTTAGTTTTAAGTTAAACAATAATCTTAATAAATAAGAGAAGTGATTATGGCAAACAATGCTGAATCAACAGAAAGCAATTACATATATATTTAAATATCATTAAAATATAAATATGATGAAGAGATTAATTGTTTTTGTATTGGGTTTTTCTAATAGAAATAAACCGGATGTAAATTTTAAGTTAACAATATCTATTCAAGAGGATGGTGATTTTTATACAATCTATATTTTAGTTACATTCTAGCTGCAATAAAAATTCAAGAAAAGCTTATTTAATGAAAATTTAACAAAAAGTTAATTAAATGGACTATTCTTCAAGAAGAAAAGACTGCCATTTGCTTTGTTGACATATTTATTGATGAAGAAGAAGAAAATTTCATATAGGAAAAATTGACCGTGCACTGAAAACAATACAGAGCAGTATTAACTCCTTAACAAATTTATTTTTATTTGATTAATGGTACTTAATGATGTCTAATGATGATAAAAACTAAATCCACACCCCAGAATAATAAAATTGAATGCTTTTTGCTGGGAATCATATTTTTATTATGCATAAGTCCAATAATTTTTATATACTTCAACAATACGCAAAGCAACAAAAATTATCTAGAGAAATTTCATCTAAAAATATGATTTACTCTTGTAAGAGTAAAACTGAATGTCAAAGGTGTACAACGAAAAATTCAGCAAATTAGTATGAAATTCATAAGGAATATATAGAAAATATACAAATAAAAATAGATAACCAAGATAAAATAATTAACTCTCTAACATTTTCAGTTTCTTTATATGCTGTATTAATAACTGTGATTTCTATATTTTTCTCATTGCGAGAATCTCAAAAGAATTGATAAAGCATTAGATGATATTAATAATTTTTAAAGAAAAATTAGATGATACACTAAATCAAAAATATAATGATATAGATGAAAAACTGAGTGAAATAGATGAAAAACTGAGTGAAATAGATGAAAAACTGAGTGAAATAGATGAAAAACGGAGTGAAATAGATAAAAAGACTGAAGAGGTTAAACAGTAAAGTTGATAATTTTAAAGGTGAGTATAATGAATTTGTAAAAGGATTGGACAGTTCATTTAGCGAAACTAAGAGAAAAACTGAAGATTTTATTCAGCAATCTGTCGGTAGGGATACGGATTTAAGTGATGAGTAAAAAACGACGTGATTGAAAATAAAACCGATGAAAATAACAAAAATAAAAATGAATTATATTTTTACTCATTCCCCGATAAAAATTAACAAATCCGTAGCATTATCCTAATCAACCGCGTGCGAGCTACGCCACACACCTACCACTGAGCTACGCAACCCTTAAAGGTTAGGTGTGGGGTGTGCGGTAGCTACGCACGCGGTTTGTTGTTGCAGAATGATTCCAAAACCATGCCGTAATCCAGTCAGCAGCAAACGCAGCTTGGGTATGTACTAACAAAACCCAATATCAAAGGCCGTCTGAATTTCAGACGGCCTTTCTTCATTCAAGCTAATATTTAAGCTTTTTATTCAATCATCTGACAATCAATCTTTCTCAACCGTAAAAAAACAGTTCTTCCTGTTTCAAAGCATTACCGTCTGCATCGGTTAATGCTCGCTTCTGCCGGGAAAAACTTGATAGCGGCGAGACTTAGGCTGCCTTGTTCAGTCAGTGCTGTGTTGAGGATGACGCCTGCTTCTTCCTCACCGACTTTGACGGCAATATCGGCGACTTCTAAGGAATCTCCGCTTATACGGCCAGACCGCGTTTGACTTGGCCTCGGTATTGGGCACGGGCGATAATTTCTTGGCCGGGGTAGCAGCCTTTACGGAAATGGACGGCGCCGATGATGTGTTGGTTGAGCATTTGGGCAACAGCCGCTTCTTTGGTTGCGGCGCAAATCCATGGATAGCCGCTGCGTATTTCGTGCAGGTTCCACGCGTTTTCGGCTTCTGCTTGATATTCTGCTGCGTTTTCGGCTGCTGAAATTTTCAGACGGCCTGTGTGCGGCAAGGCAATTTCTACGGTGTTTTCTTGAATTTGGGCCGGGAAAGACAGTTGCGGTTCGGCAGCAGGATGTGGTGCTGCATTGTCTGCCAATTCGCCGCTGACAGCCAAATCGGGCATCAGCTCGAAGACGACTTTTGCACGCAAGACAAACATTCTCAGGCGTTTGACGATGGCTTCGGTCAGGTCTTGCGCCATGACCAACAGTAAATCTTCTCCGCGATTGACGACCAGCATATTCGCCAACACACGGCCTTTAGGCGTATTGTATGTGGCGTAACATGCCTGACCGGAAGCTAAATTATTAATATCGTTGGATAATTGGCCATGAAGAAATGAAGCTCTGTCTTCACCGCTGACGCGGACAACGCCGAAAAAAGGCAGGCGGGTTTGCATAATCGACTCCTTAAATAGTAGATGCTGAATTATCGCCCAAATTGCCACTTATTATCAAATAAATAAATTCAGGCCGTCTGAATGTTTCAGACGGCCTGTTGTTTGGATTCAAGCAATCAAAATTATTTGATGCTGACTTTACGGATAATCACGGCTTCGGTTGGAACGTCTTGATGATAGCTACGTGTCGCTGTTTTCACTTTGCTGATTTTACGGACCACGTCCATGCCGGAAGTAACTTTACCGAAAACGGCATAGCCGTAGCCTTGAGGGGTTTTGCTTTTGAAATTCAAAAAGTCGTTGTCGGCTGTGTTGATAAAGAATTGGCTGGTTGCGGAATTCGGATCGCCGGTACGCGCCATGGCGATGGTGCCGACGTTATTTTTCAATCCGTTGTATGCTTCATTAGTGATGGCTTTATCGGTGGATTTTTGAACCATATTCTCGGTAAATCCGCCGCCTTGAATCATAAAATTGTCGATAACGCGGTGGAAAATCGTGTTGTCGTAAAAACCTTTTTTGGCGTAATTGACAAAGTTTGCCACGGTTTTCGGCGCTTTGACTTCATCCAGCTCCAGTTGGATGTTGCCCATATTGGTTTCAATCACGGCATGGGTAACCGCTTGCGCTTGCACGGAAAGTGAGATTGCGAGGGCGCACAGGGTGAGTTTGATGGATTTTTTTCATATGTCTTCTCGAATAATGTATTGTGAAAATGGAATATTAACCTTGTTTCGCGTGAAATCCATAAAAAACATGTAAGATTTTTCAAGCAAAAAACATAAGGCAATCAAATCAGGCCGTCTGAAAAGGGATAAAAAACAAATTCTTGCTTTTTATCATTCCCTTTCAGACGGCCTGCTATTACGGTCAAACCGAAATCAGATTAGAAATCCAATTCCGCTTTCAGCCAATAAGTACGCGGCATACCGACGACGGCGAAGCTGCGGTCGTATTGGCCGCGTTGCACCTGCCAGTAGTTTTTGTTGAACAGGTTTTCTACCGAGCTGCTGACGGTCAAAGTATTTTTGCCGAGCTTGGTTTTGTAGCGCGCGCCTACGTCAACCAAAGTGTAAGATGGGAAGGCGTATTGTTTTTGCGTGTCTTGGTAGGATTTACCGAAGTACGAAACATTGCCGTTCAAGGTCAAGCCTTTGGCAAACGGTGTGTCCCATTCCACGCCTGCTTTGGCAATCACGCGCGGGTTGGCAACTTGTACGCCGTTAACCAACATATCGCGTGAATTTGGGTAGTCTTTCACGGTCGATTGCAGATACATCAGGCCCAAAGTCGGACGCAATGTATTGTTGAGCAAGTTCGCGTAGGTGTTGAACTCAATACCATGGTACGCGCTCCATGCCCTGTTTGTCACCTCGTCGCATCGCTTAAAGGCTTTTATACGCAGCAAAGTCTGTTTTTGCTGGTGGTAGAACCGCGCCAGTAGCCCGGACGTTTGATTTGGAACGCGTTCAACGTGGTCACGAAATTGCCCCAGTTTTTACGCACGCCGACTTCAAACTGACGGCTGACACGCGGTTTTCGACATGGTGGTATTGCCGTCATCGTCGGTTTTGATGTCGGCTGGCTCTAAGTCTTCCATATAGTTGCCGTAAACGACCAAATCAGGTTGCGGCACCCACGCGACCATAAACATAGGGCTGAAACGTTTGGCATCGTGCTTTTACCTTCTTTTTATCGGTATATTCAACCGCTTGGAAACGACCGCCCAAAGTCAGACGGTATTTGTTGTCAACAAAACCCAGTGTGTCGGACAAAGCCAAGCTGTTGACTTTGATATTGGCATCCAGGTTTGCTGAGCTTTCCCAGTCTGTCGCGTAATTAGGAACAAAAGAAGCCAGTTGATTTTCAATATTGCCGTTTGCATCAACCTCAACGCGGCTTTTACCTGCGACCGAACCATGGACGGTCGCACGCTGACGAATGATACGGTCAAAAGCAGTACTCCAGTTATGCGTTACCGGGTAGGTTTCAAATTCATGCGTGCGGTCAGGTTCATACTCAAAGTACGGAAATATTGGTCGGTCAGACGCGCCGTGCTCAGTGTGGTATTGGTCGGCACTTGAGCAGGTTGCAGTCTGGCTGCTTGCCCCATTTTTACCGCATATAGTCGGGGAAATCAGCGTACCGTAATAACGCGCTTTGTTGTAGCCGATACCGCCGGTAATGTGTGCATTTTCAAACGCATCCCATTCAAAGGTCAGCATATTGGTTTTGGCCGACGGTATTTTTGCCAGTTCCAAGAAGGCAGTAAATTGGTTTTTACCGTCAGGCGCATCAAACAAACGACCATCAGCGTTTTTGAATATCCTGCATACGCGCGCGGCCGCCGTTGGTTTTACGTTTTGCGTAGATAGAGTCGAGCGCTACGCGCAGTTTTTCTCCGCGATAATCTGCATTCAAAGCAAATTCTTTGTTGTCCTCGCTGTAACCGTGGCGCGGGGTATCGCCGTGGCGCAGTTTGCCGTTAGCGCGCACGCCGAATTCTTTGTTTTCGCCAAAGCGTTGGCCCCAAATCGAACGTACCTTGGGAGCGGTTGTTGCCGAACCAGCCCAAACCGATTTTGCGGTTGCCTTCATCGGCGGCTTTTTTGGTTTCGATGTTGACGGAACCGGATACCGCGCCTTCAGGGTCCATACCATTTACGGCAGTGGACGCGCCTTTAATCAATTGCGCCGAGCCGACTTGTACACTGGCTGTGCCTTGCGTGCCGTACATACTCTGCCAAAGCCGTTGACGCTGAATTGGCGCGCATCAAGTTGATAACCGCGGAAATACAGGTTAGGTCAGCGTGTTGCTTTTCGCCGCAAACTGCCAAGTCGAAGCGTCTTTTTTTCGCTACGGCATCCACCAAAGTACGCGCTTCGGTATTGTTGAGGGCTTTTTCGTCATAATTGACGACAGTAATCGAGGCGGTAAAGGCATTGGCTTTACCCACACACCCAAATTTACACGGTCGCGCATATCGCCGTCACTGGCAATAGAATAAGAGCGGGCGGCCTTCACGCGTTTGGCGTTGGCTGGACTTTGACTTCCTGCACTTCCGCATATGCTTCGGGAGCGAAGTGGCTTCATCGGCGGCGTAAGCGAATGCGCTCATAATCAAAAAGCGGCATCAGGGCTAATTTGCTGTTCATAAAAATACCTTCTGGTTTGAAATATTAATAATTCTTATATCGGGTAAAAAAATTACAAAGTAATTTGGTTTTTGTGATTATATTTGATAAGATTTCCGCTTTCCACAAAAACAAATAAGAACCGTTTGTACATACAAAAAATACAACAGTTCAAAAAACTATTATTACAGTTACCATAGTCAAATAAATTTGCCGTCCTTTCAGACGGCCTTTACATCCTTTCAGAGAACACTCCATGCAAAAATGGCAAATCGAGCTTTATTCCACGCCGTCTTGGCTATTGCAGACCTTATTGATGGTCGCTGCAGCCTCGGCGGTCATTCTGTTTTTTGCACGCAACACACGCTTCGGGCGCGAGTTTAGCTATATCCTGCGTCTGTGCCTGACGCCGAAAAGTACGGTCAAAGTTTTGCTGCTGATTACAGCGATGATTACGCTGCTGTTAACCGAAGTACGGCTGAATGTGTTGAGCACCTTTATGTCCAAAGGGCTTTACGATTCGATGCAGGATTTGAACGCCTCCGCGTTTTGGATGTTTGCAGCGATGAACGCGGGCGTGGTGTTGATACGGGCGTTTAACAACGTCGTCAACGACTTTCTCGATCAAGGTTTGGCGATTAAATGGTCGGAGCGGCTCAATGAAGTTTTGACTTCGCGCTGGCTTGCCAACAAAAACTACTACCGCCTGCAAATGCGCCGCCACGCGCCGGACAACATCGACCAGCGTATCCAACAGGACGCGCAGGACTTCATCGCCTCGACCATCGAATTTGTGCGCGGCATGGTCAATTCGGTCGTTACCTCGCTGGAATTTGCCGTTGTTTTGTGGGGCTTGGCAGGCATCCTGACCGTGTTCGGCTTCGACATTCCGCACGGCATCGTTTGGTTTGTCTATATGTTTGTGATTTTGGCAACCTTTATCGCCATGTGGATAGGCAACCCTTTGATTCGTTACAACTATGAAAACGAAAAGCTCAACGGCGACTACCGTTATTCCCTCATCCGCGTGCGCGACCACGCCGAAAGCGTGGCGTTTTACAGCGGCGAAAAACACGAACACGACCAGCTTTCCGATCGTTTTAAAGCCATTATCCGCAACCGTTGGCGCATTGCGCGACAAAGCGTCTGCCTGAGCGGCTTTAACGATATGTTCACCAACGGCATCAAACTCTTCCCCGATTATTTTTGCAAGCTCCGCGCCTGTTTGCCGGACAAATCAAAATCGGCGACATCCAGCAGACCGTCCAAGCCTTCGCACGACTGCAAAACGCGCTGTCTTTCTTCCGAATGTTCTACAACAAATTCACCGCATACCGCGCCCGATTGGAACGTCTGTACGGCTTTTTGCTGAGTACGGAAGAAAAACACACTGCGCGACAACCCGACCTGACCGAAGTTTCAGACGGCCTGATCTTAGAAAAACGTTGCCCCTATACCGTCACAACGGCGAAGTTTTTATTAGACGGCATCAACATCAACCTCAAAAGCGGCGATTCCCTGCTGATACGCGGCCCGAGCGGTTGCGGCAAAAACCTCGCTGCTGCGCGCGCTGGCTGGGCTTTGGCCTTTCGGCAGCAGCGGTAAAGTCAGCCATCCGCCGCATCAAGACATCCTCTTCCTGCCGCAACGCCCGTACACGGCACAAGGCAGCCTGCGCGACGCGATTTGTTATCCCGACATCGACAAACAGCATCCCGAACTAGCTGAAGCTATGAACGCCTGCTCGCTTAGGTTATCTCATTGATAAATTAGATAAAACCGACGACTGGCAACATAAACTCTCCCCAGGCGAACTGCAACGCGTCGCCTTCGTCCGCGCCCTGCTCTCGCAGCCCAAAGTCATCCTGCTCGACGAAGCCACCGCCGCCCTGGACGAACCGACCGAAGCCATGCTCTACCGCGCCTTGAAAGCAAAAACTACCCGACAGCATCATCATCAGTATCGGGCCACCGCAGCACGCTCAACGAGTTCCATGATTTATGCCTTGATGTCGGTTATGTACAATGCTGAATTAATGGCATATCAAAGGCCGTCTGAAACAGTGAAAAACGAAATCAAACGATTTTGTCCTCGCCGTTTCAGACGGCCTTTTCAAACGCCATGGCATGTTTATTTGCTATACTCTGCATTGTGTTAACGTCGTCTAAAAAATATTTATGAAAACCCTGGCCCTCATTCCACATTACAACCACCCGACCACCATCAGCCACGTTGCCCAAACCATGCGCAGTTTCGGTTTAAACGTTTTAATTGTGGACGACGGTTCACGCGAAGAATGCAAACCTGTATTGCAGGCTTTGGTTTCAGAAGGTATTGATGTCCTTTACCGCCCCATCAACGGCGGCAAAGGCGCAGCGGTCAAAACCGGTTTGGAATACGCTGAAGAACATGGCTATACCCACGTCTTGCAGGTTGATGCAGACGGCCAACACTGCTTAAACGACACACCCAAACTCCTCGCAGCAGCGGAACAAAATCCCGAAGCCGTTGTCTGCGGTTGGCCGCAATACGGCGACGACGCGCCCAAAGCACGGCTTTACGGACGCAAAATTACCGACTTTTGGAATATGCTGCACACTTGGTCATGCGACATCAAAGACGGCATGTGCGGCTTCCGCCTCTATCCGCTTGCACCCGCGCTATCCGTCGTCCGCGAAGAAACCGTAGGCGACCGCATGGACTTCGACACGGAAATCCTTATCCGCCTCTACTGGCGCAACGTCAAACCGGTTTGGATTAAAACGCCCGTCCAATACGCCGCCGACGGCGTGTCCCACTTTCGATGCCTTTGCCGACAATGTCCGCATCAGCAAAATGCACACACGGCTGTTTTTTTCGGTATGTTGAAACACCGATTGGGTAAAGTTTTCGGAAAGGCTGTCTGAAACCATGACCGACAATAAACAAACCCATTGGGCGGCGCAGCCCGAACGCGGCAGCCGCCTGTTTCTCGCTCTGACCACATTGATGGTGCGCTATCTGCCGGCTTTTTTCATGAGGCCGTGCATTTGGTTTGTGGTGCTGTATTTTTTTATGCAACAGCGCCCAAAACCGCGCCGTCATGTCTTACGCTATCAAACCCGTCTTCAGACGGCCTTTCCCCATATCGTCCTGCCGAAACACAGCGTATTCAAACAATTCGTCGCATTTGGCGAAGCAGTTTGCGACCGTTTTGCCGTGTGGCAACGCAAAATCCGTTATGAAGATTTGGTGATTGAAGATCCGGACGATATCTATTCGCAAGTCAAGCGCAACGAACGCGGCCAGATTTTTTGCCTGTTCGCACTTGGGCAATACCGAAGTTTGCCGTGCGCTGGTGTCGCACCATAAAGATTTCAGACTCAACGTATTGGTGCACAGCAAACACGCGCAGGCATTTAACGAGGCATTGCAAAAAGCCGGCGCAGATCATATCCGTCTGATTCAGGTAACAGATTTGGACACCACCCTGATGATGGAATTGAACAGTCGTATCGAAAACGGCGAATGGATTGCCATCGCGGCCGACCGCGTACCTGTACGCGGCGAGAAAACCGCCGACATTAATTTCTTAGGCCATACCGCCCCTATGCCGCAAGGCGCATGGCTATTGGCTGCGCTTTTTAAAAAAACGCAGGTAAACACGCTGTTTTTGCGTCAAACAAAACGGCCGCTATCATTTGAAACTGCGCCGCTTTGCCGATACTTCCAGCTGGAAACGCGGCAACCGCGAGTCTGCCGTCAAAGACGCGATGCAGGGTTTTGCCGACATTTTGGCGCAAGAATGTGCGCAAAATCCGCTACAATGGTTCAATTTTTATGATTTTTGGGGCGAAGACGCCGTCTGAAACCATCACACTCACTCTTTTAAACCATGAAAAAACACATCTACTGCCAACACAGCTTTGAAACCGAAGTTCCTTTTTTTGACGTAGATGCCATGCACATCGTGTGGCACGGCAACTATGTCAAATACCTTGAAACCGCACGTTGTGCTTTTTTGTCTTCCATCGGTTACGACTACAACGAGATGGGACGGCAGGGGTACAGCTGGCCGATTGTGCAGATGAACCTCAAATACATCCGCCCTGCCCGTTTCGGCCAAAAAATCCGCGTTGATATGGACATCGTCGAGATCGAAAGCTGCCTGCGTATCGATTACACCATTTACGATGCCGAAACCAATGAAAAACTGACCCGCGCTTCGACTACCCAAGCCGCGGTGTCGCTTTCAGACGGCCTGATGCAGTTTCAAACGCCGGACAGCTGGTTGGAAGCCGTCAAAAAGACATCCGACATTTAAGGCCGTCTGAAAAATTTATCGATTAAACAACATATTGCCTGCTTATCAACATTACCCTTTATAATTTTAAATTTCCGTTTTCAGACGGCCTTTGTCCTCAAACCGCACACATTATGCTACTGAACCTCAACCGCTTTGCCTTTCCTGTTTTCTTAAAAGAAACCCGCCTGCTTACCGCCCTCGCCCTGCCTATGCTGTTGGCGCAAGTGGCGCAAGTGGGTATTGGTTTTGTCGATACGGTAATGGCCGGTGGCGCAGGTAAGGAAGATTTGGCCGCGGTGGCTTTGGGCAGCAGCGCGTTTTCCACGATTTACATTACCTTTATGGGCGTGATGGCGGCGTTGAACCCGATGATTGCCCAGCTGTACGGCGCAGGTAAAACCGAAGAAGTCGGCAAAACAGGAATGCAGGGCATTTGGTTTGGCTTGTGTTTGGGCGTATTCGGCATGCTGTTGATGTGGGCGATGATTACGCCGTTCCGTCATTGGCTGACATTGAACGATTATGTCGAAGACACGATGGCGCAATATATGTTCTTTACCAGCTTGGCAATGCCGGCCGCCATGATACACCGCGCCCTGCACGCTTATGCCTCCAGCTTGAACCGTCCGCGCGTGATTATGTTGGTCAGCTTTGCGGCATTTGTGTTGAATGTGCCGCTCAACTATGTGTTTGTTTACGGCAGATTCGGTATGCCTGCTTTGGGCGGCGCAGGTTGCGGCGTGGCAACGGCGGCTGTATTTTGGTTCAGCGCATTGGCTTTGTGGCTTTATATTGCCAAAGAAAAATTCTTCCGTCCGTTTGGTTTGACGGCAAAAATCGGCAAACCCGATTTGGCGGCTTTCAAACAGATTTGGAAAATCGGCGCACCCATCGGCTTATCTTATTTTCTAGAAGCCAGCGCGTTTTCGTTTATCGTCTTTTTGGTGGCGCCATTCGGCGAGGATTATGTCGCCGCGCAACAAGTCGTCATCAGCCTGTCGGGCATCTTTGTATATGGTTCCGCAAAGCGTTGGCTCGGCAAGCACGGTACGCGTAGGCTTTTTCGCTCCGGACGACGCGAGTTTTTGCGGCGCGTTATATTTTCAGGCGTTTCGCTGGTGTTGGGCTGGTACTTGCCACCTGCACCGCGCTGCTCTTGGTCATCTTTCGCTTTCAGTTGGCCGGTATGTACACCAACGATGCGGCAGTATTAGGCATTGCCGCGACCGTTTTATTTTTCGCCTCCCTATTCCAACTGGCAGATGCCACCCAATGTATCGCTTCATTGCGCTGCGCGGCTATAAAGTGACCAAAATGCCGATGTTCATCCATGCCGCCGCTTTCTGGGGGTTGCGGCCTGTTGCCCGGCTACCCTGCTCGCCTATCATGTCGATATGGGCATTTACGGCTTTTGGACCGCGCTGACCGTTTCACTGACGATTGCCGCCATCGCATTGGTATGGTGCTTGGAGCTTTGCAGTAAAGAGATGGTCAAATCGCATAAGGCCGTCTGAAATTTCTTTCAGACGACCTCCATTGACATTTCATTTACGGCTTATTACACTTTTAAGGGAAAAATGTTTTTCAACTTCCATTATAGAAAAACTTTCTTACTATATTTATTGCCTGATTGACCCTAGAGACGGCAATATTTTTCTATGTGGTAAAGGCTTGAACAATCGCGTTTTCCATCATGCCAAGCCTCATTACAAGAAACAGAAAACGCCAAGTGATAAAAATTGCTTTGATTAGGGAAATACATAAAAGTGGGAACCAGCCCTGTGTATTACATTCTGCGGCACAGCATCCAAGACCAGACAGACAGGCTTTTGAACAATATGAAGCAATGGCAATAGACCTACTATCCTAGTCAAAGCCGAGCCAGCAGCCGCTGACTAATATTCATAGAGGGCAAGCATTCTTCAGAAAGTAGGATTGATGAGCTTGTCCGAATTAAAAACGAAAATATGATGCGCAAGAATTGAAAACTGATAAACCTATTGTTTTAATTACGATTAATAAGAATACGAAAAACTGAAGAAAGATATCAGATCAGGAATATTCCTGAAGCCGATAGGCATAAGGAAATTTATGAACGCACACGGAAATATTGGAAAATCGAAGCAGGCGTGAAAAAGCAAAATATGCAGTTGCAGTCTATCGCGGCTGGACATTAGCAGTATATGAAATCGAAAGATGGATTTCTGCCGATGATATTATTAAAGGTCGCTGGATGTTTGAAGGCAAGCCGCTACCAGAAGGATCCGAGATTTATCAAGAAATCGTGGACAAGCTGACCTATTCTTCCCAAGAAAACTATAAAGCCCCCAAAACCCCATTACCTATCGTAATTGTTAAATAGTAAATTTTCAGACGACCTGAATCCACAAAATACAAATCATCATGCAACCCATCCAATACCAAACCGACCTTACCCCTCACAACACTTTCGGCCTCAAAGCCCAAGCCCAAGCATTTGTTGCACTCAAACATGCCGACGAGTTGCGCGACATCGTCCGGCTGCCCGAGTTCAACCGAGATACTGTTTTATGGCTCGGCGGCGGCAGCAATATCCTTTTTGATGGAGGACTACGCCGGTCTGGTTGTGCATATGGAAAACAAGGGAATACGCGAAATTGAGTGTTCAGACGGCCTGGTTTATATCGAAGCGCAGGCCGGGGAAATTTGGCATGATTTTTGTTTTTGCATACGGTTGGACTGGGTTTGAGCGGGCTGGAAAACCTCAGCCTGATTCCGGGTACGGTCGGCGCGTCTCCGGTACAAAACATCGGCGCATACGGCGTTGAAGTCAAAGATGTTATCCATAGCGTACGCTGCTTTGATTTGAATACGGAAACCTTTGTCGAGCTCTCCAATGCCGATTGCGATTTTGCCTATCGTGAGAGCCTGTTCAAACAGGAAGGCAAAGGCCGCTATGTGATTGTTTCGGTTGTATTTGCGTTGAAAGAGCATTTTGTGCCGAACTTGGGCTATGGCGATTTGGCGGCCGCAGTTGCCGAACTGAGCCAAGGCCGAGAAGCAACGGCCAAAGATGTTTCCGACGCAGTGTGTGCAATCCGCAACAGTAAACTGCCTAATCCTAACGTACTTGGTAATGTCGGAAGTTTCTTTAAAAACCCAGTTGTCAGTGCTGAAAAAGCGGCCGATTTGTTGCAACAATACCCCAATATGCCACGCTATCCGCAGCCTGACGGTTCGGTCAAACTCGCGGCCGGCTGGCTGATTGACCAATGCCGTCTGAAAGGCCATCAGATCGGCGGCGCAGCAGTGCATGACAGACAGGCTTTGGTTTTGGTGAATAAAAACAATGCATCCGCGCAAGATGTCCACCAGCTGGCACAATATGTTTGTAATACAGTATTTACTCAATTTCAGGTAGAATTACACGCAGAACCCAACTGGCTGCCTACTTCATACAGCCTATAAAAACAAAGGAGTGTATCCCATGCCGCGCATTGCTAAAGTCAACACTTACACACGAATCATCAATGCCAGCCTCGCCTTGTTCAACGAAGAAGGCGAGCGCAATATCAGCACCAACCACATTGCCGCCCACTTGGGCATCAGCCCGGGCAACCTCTACTACCATTTCCGCAACAAAGACGAAATCATCGTCCAATTGTTCAAACGTTACAGCGAGGCCCTGCTTGCCTACCTTAACGAAGCCGTGTTGCCGTCTAATGTGGAAGACTCCATCAACTACATGGCCGGTATTTATGATGTGATGTGGGAATACCGTTTCCTTTTCAGCGATGTGAACACCCTGCTTGCCCGCAGTGCCGAATTATTGGGCGAACACAATACCTTTACCCAAGCCAAAGTGTCCCCGCTGTTGGTCAACCTGCTGACCCAGCTCAACGGGTTGAACATCATCAGCGCAGACCAAACCGCCATGAACGACCTTGCCGTCAATATGTGGATGGTGACGAAATACTGGTTCGACTTCGACAGCTCCCTGCGCGGCCGCGCCAAGTTGACCGAAGATTCCAAAGTACGGGGCATCAGCCGCACACTCAGTCTGTTGCGCCCTTACCTCCTTCCGGAACACCGTGCCGAATTTGACCAAAAAATCGGCAGCAACCATTAATTTTTCCATACAAAGGCCGTCTGAAAACGTGGTTTTAACCAAGTTAAAGCTATTTTCAGACGGCCTGTTAATTTTCGGATGCTTTCTTTATGCACCTTCCCGATATTTCCATTCTCGGCTTAGGCTACCTCGGCCTGCCGCTGGCACAAAAATGTTATGAGCAAGGCAGTCAGGTAGCCGCCGTCAAACGCAACCTGACCTCCGACGACATCAATCTGCCGATTGAACTCGACATCATCGATTTGAATCAAGACAATCTTTTTCACAGTTCGGCCTTGTGGCAAAACCACATCAACAAGCCGACATGGTTCTGCCTGCTTCCGCCTTCGTCATTAAACCACTACGCCGATACCCTGAAAAAATGGATTCAGCTTGCCGAGCGATGCAAGGTACAACACATCATCTTTACCAGCAGCACCAACGTGTATGGCGACCAAGCACGCGTATGCGATGAAACCACGCCGCCCGATCCGCAAACCGAATCTGCCCGTCAAATCCTCGCAGTCGAGCAAGCCCTGCTTGAAAGCGCCGTCCCCCACATCGACATACTGCGACTGGGCGGACTTTACTCTGCCGACCGTCACCCCGTTACCAAACTGGTTCAAAAAACACGCATTCAAGGCGGCAATCAACCCGTCAATATTCTTCATAAAGACCTTGCCGTCCAAGTTCTCTTTCAGACGGCCTGCCAAGCTGACGGCAAGCGTATCCGCAATATTGTCGAACCCCGCCACCCAAGCCGTGCCGAATTTTATACTGCCGAAGCAGCCAAACTCGGCCTGCCGGCTCCTGATTTCATCGTTGATGATGAAAGCAACGGCAAAATTGTAAATACCGTTTGCGCAGACGGGCTAAGCCTGTAAAATTGCGACTCAACCCATTCATCCGTTTCAGACGGCATTTAGAGTAAACCATGTCCGCCCTATTTCCCCATTATCAACCACCCTGATACAGCAAAATCCGGAGCAACAGCGCGAGCTGTCTGAATTTGCAGGCAGCATCATCTGCATCAGCCTGACCGGTTTCAGACTGACCGGACGCATCAGCGAACAAGGTTTTCTTGAAACCGCACACGAAACCGCCGACACCAACATCACATTCCACAACAGCGCCATCCAAAAAATCCTCCAGGGCGGTCAGCCCGGTGTGGGTGACATCAGCCTCGAAGGCGACTTGGTATTGGGCATGTCCGTCCTTCCTATTTTGGGTGGACTGCGCTATTATCCGAGCGAAGATTTAGCGCGTGTATTCGGTCATGTGGCCGCAGAAAGCATCAGTTCGCGCGCCGGCGATATCGGCCGCACCATGAAAAAAATCGGCAAAAGCATTGCCGAGCAAATCAGCGACTTTTCACGCGAACCCGAATCCCCTGTTATCGACCAAGCCACGCTTGCCGAATGGTTGGAAGAAGTGGACAAACTGCGTGACGACGTTGCCCGCCTAAACGAACGCCTCGACCGCCTCGAACGCGATATCTGGATAGATTAGACACTTAATTTCAGACGGCCTACTACCATGAAAAGCCCATTTAAAAATATCGGTATCGTTACACGTCCCAATACGCCCGAAATTCAAGATACCGTCCACACATTGGTTTCTTTTCTGCGCGAAAACGGCTTCACCATCTATCTGGATGAATTGAGCGTAGAAGAACACTGCGTCTATATCCAAGACTCCGCCTACTGTGAAACCGTAAACAAAGCCCAACTGGGCAAATACTGCGACCTCGTCATTGTACTTGGCGGCGACGGTACCTTCCTCTCCGCCGCCCGCGAAGTCGCTCCGCGCGCCGTCCCCATCATCGGCATCAATCAAGGCCACTTGGGCTTTCTCACCCAAATCTCACGCGACACCATGGTTGAAGGCATCCGCCCCGTACTGGAAGGCAAATATCTGCCCGAAGAACGCATCCTCATCGAAGCCAGCATTATTCGTGACGGCGAAACCATCGAACGTGCCCTCGCCCTCAACGACACCGTACTGTCTCGTGGCGGTGCAGGCCAAATGATTGAATTTGAAGTATTTATCAATCAAGAATTTGTCTATACCCAACGTTCGGACGGCCTGATTATTTCCACGCCGACAGGTTCGACCGCCTACGCGCTTGCCGCCGGCGGCCCCATCATGCAGGCCGGTCTGCACGCCTTCACGCTTGTGCCTATCTGCCCGCAATCCATGACCAACCGTCCGATTGCCATCTCCGACACCAGTGTAATCGAAATCCTCATTACCAAAAGTGGCGACGCACGCGCACATTTTGACGGACAATCCCATATCGATGTGCAAAACTTCGACCGCATCATCATCCGCCGCTATCACAATCCCTTGCGCGTCCTCCATCCCACCGATTACCAATACTTCAAAACCCTGCGCCAAAAGCTGCACTGGGGCGAACAATTGATTTAAACACCACTTCAATAAACAGGCTGACCATGAAAACCATTCCCCAAACCTTAATCATCGCGCTGTGCGCCCTTTCCTCCCTCTCCGTTTCCGCACACGGCATGCACAAAAGCAAACCCTTGTCCTTTGAAGAATTGCCGAAAATCTGCCAGCAATACTTTACCCGCGCAGATGCGTGTTACCAAAAAGCAGGAGATAAAGCATCGTTCCAACGCGACAACACAAAATACCTGCGCCAAATCCTACCTGCCGCCGACGTAGGCCAACGTGAACGCATGTGCCAAATTGCCATGGATACATTCGCCGAAAAAACAAAAAACTTGAGCTGTGAATAAATACCTATGTCTTAGCTCTAGCGATCTCTGATTCCATAAAAAGGCCGTCTGAAACATTGGATCGTTTCAGACGGTCTGATTACAAGGTTCTTACCTATTAAGAAGAAACCACAAAATCTACCGTATGCGCTTCACTATAATCAGGGATTTCCAGCTTTTCTATCATGCGGTGCAACACATCATTCGGCACAGAATGTTCGCGGTTACGGTTTTGCGATAGTAATTGCGTGTAAGGCACTTCCAAATAAATGAGATGCACGCGTGCGCCGTAATCGGCAAACATCGGCAGCCATTTGCTGCGCAGGGTCGCGGTTAAGATTGGTCGCATTAAAGACAAATGACGTACGGGCTCGCAGATATTCCTTTGCCTGCTCTTTACCCAAACGCACGGCTTCGGCGGTATGTTTGGAATCTGCGGGATTGAGTTTGCGCTCACGGCGAATCTCATCCAGCGACAGCATAGGCAGATGGGCAAGATGTTGCCTGATGTAACTGTCTTTGCCGCTACCTGCTATGGCGCACATGGCGTACACATCAAAGGTTTGATCATCAAATGGCTGATAATCCGGCATTTCGCTACGGCCGTTAAGATAGAGATAGCGTCCGTAGTCGCTGGCAAAAGTACGCGCTTTACCCCAACAAGCATTTTCTTCACAGAGTTCACGAAACAAATCAATGCGCAGCAAAATATCCTGTTGGTCGCAACATATACGACCCAGTACATCGGCTTTAGCCAGCATGGCAAGATGCTCAGTATTGACCTGCAAACTGGCCGCTATGACGGCTCGCTCAGGATTAGGCTTGTTAATCGCCCATAAGGGCAATCCGTGCAAGCGCACGAGTTTGGCAATGGCTTCTCTTACAGCAAACGGAGCGGCAAGTTCGGTATACAGTAAAGTACGGGCGGTATGCTCGCCTTTTTTTGCGTGATGCGGCGAAACGATACGCTCTTTGCCGTTTTCTATTTCACACTTGGTCGTACTGCGTTTTTCCACATCATGCAGCATGGCGGCAGCAAACAAAAATATGCTGCTCCTGTTCATCAAGCGCTTGAAACTCGGGCAGTTTCAAAGGGCTTCGCACACCATTTTGGTATGCGTAAATACATCGCCTTCGGCATGCCACTCAGGGTCCTGGGGAACGTCCTTCATATCGGCAAACCAGCTGAAACGACGTTCTAATGCTTGCCAGTCAGGAAGTTGACCGGATATATAATATGGGAATGTCCACATAATTGTCTTTCTTATTATTGGATCATTGGACTTCAGGCCGTCTGAAACTGCCAGCTTTGCCAATGGTATTTGTCGTAATCGATAAGGTGGGCAGGCTTCCAAGTTTTCGTCCAATGAACGTCGGTTTTAACATGTTTGGCTCGCACCAATTTGAAAAAGATTGTCGAATTCATTGGATTGAACAGGCAGGTTGCCGTTGTTGGTGGCAAAATCAGCGGCGTTCCGGATAACAAAACCTTCACTGCATGCCTTTCCTGTTTTCGGATCGTAGCCGCCGATCTTTCCGGCAGTTTGTACGCTGTCTGTCCACGGCTCTCCCAAATTAGCGGCAAGCCATTGCGCTAAAGCAATATCTTCATTGGCGTATTTTTGAGTGAAATCTGCAAGCGGCTGGACAATGGGGATTTCTGGCACAGTCGGAAAATCAAACAGCTGCGCATAAAATTTAACCTCTTCCCATGAAAGCCAATATCCGCCACGTCGGACTGCAAACAGGTAAAAATAGCTTTCCAGTTGTGAATAGGCAATCGAATGAATGCCACACATATTCTCGCCAAAAAGTTCAAGATCGCCTAAATCATCTTTTAATTTGCTGCCATCGTTGCAGCAAAGGCTTATCCCACGGATGCTGGGTAGGTGCAGCATGACTACGGGCATAGAGGCCGTGCGCAGCAAAGCAGTTGTTTTGCCCATCTAATTTTTTTCGGTTAAAACCAATTTCGGCAACGAGGCAAAAATATGAAAGAAAAGCCGCGCGGCATAAAGCGGTCGTCTGAAGTCGTGCCGAGGCTGATGGGCGCGTGCAGGCTGCGGGCGTATTTTTTGAGGTTCGGTTGTCGTCATAATATTTTTTTCCTTTTTTTATTCATTTTTTTAATTTTTCTTTTCAAGTATTCCCAGCGACTTGTTACATTTTCCCCGCCATATTTCCTTGTTTGGAAACCAAAAAGTTGGTCGATTTTCAAATTTTTCGGTATCGATGATTTCAAACTTATAACCGGCATAAACCAGAAAAATCCGTACGCTTCGGGATTTTTGCGCAGGAATACATCATAAAGCCGGCGATGGTTTCGTAGTTTTCCGAATCAGGGAAACTCTTCGATATCCAACGCGCGCATGACATCGGCGAGCGGGCGTCGCGCCGTCCACCAACCAGGTGTCTTCGGTACGGCGGATGATTTGCGGCTCTTCTTCGGTATTGACCAGCTCGCCCATAACAATGCTCATCACATCTTTCAGCGTTACCACCCCGACCACCAGCGCGTATTCGTTCACCACTACGGCAAAGTCTTCACCGGAAGTCTTTGAAGGTCTCCAATACATCATAAAGCGACAGCGTGTCGGGGAATAAACAAGGCTTTTACGCAACACGCGCTTGTCGGTCAGGCGGACGTCTTTTTTCTTTTTAAAAACAAGGTCAGCAGCGTATGCGATTCGATATAGCCGATGACGCGTTCCAAGTCGCCGTCACATACGAGGAATTTGTTGTGCGGTTTTGTCCGACATCATTTCCAACACGGTATCGCTGTCGTCGTGTTTGTCAAAATAGGCGATATATTCGCGCGTACTCATGGTGGAAGTGACCGTGCGCTCCTGCATATCAAAAATGTTTTCAATCAGATAGTGTTCTTGTTCTTTCAATACACCAGCCTGCGCACCGGCATCAACGACGGCATAAATATCTTCCGAGGTCAGCTGCTCCTGACGGACGGTTGAGATTTTGAAGAGTTTGAATATTGCGTTTGCCAACCCGTCAAAAACCCAGACAAGGGGCTTTAAGATAAAAATCAAAAACATCATCGGACGGACAATGCGTACCGCCACCGCTTCGGGATGGGTCATTGCCATGCGCTTGGGCATCAGGTCGGCAATTAAAATAAAGCTGCCTGTAACCAGCGAGAAAGTCAGCAAAGAGGCAACTGTGCTGCCCCAACTGCCTGCGTTCTCCAAATAGTTTGCCAAAATACGGACGTATTGCCGCCTCGCCGACGATACCGGCAAGAATGGCGACGGCGTTCAAACCGATTTGGACAACAGTAATAAAACTGCCTGGCTGCTGCTGCATATTGATGACGTCAAGCGCACGCGTATCGCCGCCGTCTTTCGCCATGACCTGCAATTTAATTTTGCGTGCCGAGGCAAGCGCGAGTTCGGAACAGGACACAAACGCGCTAATGACAATCAGCAGGCACAATAATAGTAAGGCTTCAAAAATATTCATGAAAAAGTGTGTGTATGGTATAGGTTAAAAATATTTAAACAGCAAAGGCCGTCTGAAAAATTCAATTTGATCTTAGATTTGCGTTTTATTTGTCAGTGATGCGTGAAGTAAATGATGATTAGAAATAAATTTTACTTAAAAGTAAGTTATATTTTTTTCAGATAATCTTGAGAAAAACCTCATTATTTATACAGATAAGGCACGACGCTTTCCTTCAATATTTCTATCAACTCTTCATCCATGTATCTGTAATCATCAGGAATATCTAAAATAATCATTTCCTTATATTGCAACGCACGAGGAAACTGTGCCAGCAGACGGCTCTTATGTTTTTGTTCCATCACGAAAATCTTATCCGCCCATGCGATGTCGTCTATGGAAACAGTATGCCGCGCATTGGGAGCTGGTCCCCTGCAGAACGTGCCTGTACATTTGGATAGCGTCGAAATACGGTTTCAGCGGTAGGACTGCGCCATTGGTTACGACTACAAATAAAAAGTGCATTCATAAAAATTAAAAAAGGCGGAAAAAGATCCGCCTTGTGAAAACCATCTCGATGGAATCGAAATGTGCTGATGGAATCGAAATGTGTTTTTGAGTTAATCAAACCATTCGGCTTCAAATTCATGCTGCCTGAACGGGATAAATAAAAGCCCAGTTTTTTTGTGCGCGTTTGACTTTTATTCCTGCGGAAATACATCAAATCCCACTTTTTTTCTCGGGCTTGTACTTTCAGAAGGGTTTTTTTGCCATGTATGCGATGGCTGGGTCGTTTGTCTTGATGCCGCCGCCATGCACGGCTGCGACCTGTGATCTAAACTGTCCATTATCTGCTTTCTAATTTTTGTTTCGGAAATCGGGTTCAGCAGCCGCGATTTTTTTATGTATTCGATTATTCGGCAAGAAAAATAGGATGACAAAATTATAGCGAAATTAAAGATATAATGCCAATATTAAACCATCTATCAGGCTCAAAGATAACCAAAGGCCGTCTGAAACTTGAGACACATTTATTGTTTTAATCATCCAGCGCATCTTCATCCAAGGATTTCAACCATTTCAGCTTTTTCGCCGATTTTTGATTTCCAGCCCGCGCGGAACAGGGTTGGTAGAAATCGGGTTCGTCCAAACCATCGGGCATATAGCTTTCTCCGGCGGCGTAGGCGTTGGGTTCATCATGGGCATAGCGGTATTCGCGTCCGTAGCCCAATTCCTTTCATCAGCTTGGTCGGGGCGTTGCGCAGGTGGACGGGGCACTTCGTCGCTGGCGTTTTCTTTGACGAAAAGCGGCGCATTTGGTTGTATGCCTTGTAGCCTGCATTGGATTTCGCGGCAGCGGCGAGATACAACACGGCTTGCGCCAAACGCGAGTTCGCCTCGGGCGAGCCCAAGCGTTCGAAGGTGGCGGCGGCATCGTTGGCAATCGTTGAAGGCGCGCGGGATCGGCAAGCCCGATATCCTCCCACGCCATGCGCACGATGCGGCGGGCGAGGTAGCGCGGGTCGGTGCCGCCGTCGAGCATACGGCAGAACCAATACAGCGCGGCGTTGGGATGCGAGCCGCGCACGGATTTGTGCAACGCGGAGATTTGGTTGTAGAAACTCTCACCACCCTTATCAAAACGGCGGATTTGCGCCCCAAAGCTGTCGGCAAGAAATTCGGCAGTTAAGGTTTTTCAGACGACGTGTATCGGCGGCGCGTAAAAAGCTGTTCAATCAAATTCAACAATCTGCGCGCATCGCCGTCGGCGGTATTGACGAGCAGCTCCTGCGCATCGGCTTCAATCGTGAAATCTCGGTATTCGGGCAAGGCCAATACTTTGGCAATCAGCTTTTTCAGGTCGTCTGAAGACAAGGATTGCAAAACATACACCTGCGCCCTGCTGAGTAATGCGCGGATTGACTTCAAATGACGGGTTTTTCCGTGGTGGCGCCGATAAAGGTTAACAAAGCCACTTTCGACATAAGGGCAAAAATGCGTCCTGCTGCGCTTTGTTGAAGCGGTGGACCTCGTCAACAAACAAAATCGTCGCGCGTCCCCTGCTGCAAAGGCAATTTCAGCTTTTATCGATTGCCTCGCGTATGTCTTTTCACGCCGGAAAATACGGCGGAAACAGGCAGAAACTGGGCATTGAAACTCTGCGCCAAAAATCCGCGCCAACGTCGTCTTGCCCACGCCCGGCGGTCCCCCACAGCAACATAGAATGCGGCTTCCCGCCTTCCACCGCCACGCGCAGCGGCTTTGCCTTCGCCGATTAAATGCTGCTGCCCGATAACATCATCAAGCGTATGCGGGCGCAGGCGTTCGGCAAGCGGCGCATCGGGTTGGCGGGTGAAAAAGGTCGGACATGGCGGTTTCCGTGAAAAGGGTTTTCAGACGACGTGGATTATAGCAGGTCGTCTGAAAACAGACGGATGGCAAAGGAAACAATTAAAGACAGGATACACCACAACCGTCATTCCCGCGCAGGCGGGAATGACGGCATGGGTTTGCCATAACTTACTGGCAGATTTTTTTGTCCGTGTATCCTATATCAGGATGACCATCCTTGTTTCTTGGCGAATCATGATTACAGCTGCCGTAATGAATCTGGATTGACATATTTTTTGCATTGGATTGTATCGGCAGGATAGGTTGGACATTGAAATTATTCAAGCCGGCATTGGATTGAGCGTTAAGGTTATTTTTAAATCTAACGTCGGTTTTAATATCAATTTCAGGATTGTCATGACCGGTATTCTCAGGTTTGCCGTCGTCAATGCCATCAGTATTGGTACTGATATAACTTTCCGGCATGATTTGCAAGGGCTTTTTCCGCTGATGACGATACATTCTTTACGTAATTGTTCATCTTCTTTCTATGTTCTTTCGTTTTTTTGTTGTTCTTCTTTTTTTGGTGTCAGTCAACAGTTAGGATGTTGTCAACAGTTGGTGGGACAGAAAACCTTTAGTATCGCCCAAATTCCATGCCATGTAGCCGAATAGGGCGTTGTTACGTTGTTCAGAGTGCGAGGGAACAGTCAATGTTTTTTTCTGTTTTCTGAAAGCGCAGAACATTTGAAATTTTTGTTTTAATTTTAAGCAAGTCATTTTTTTATCAATGCCGTTGGTTTCTTGAGAGCCGTTGTTTTGTTGGAAAATTATTGTGTAGTAAATACCATGAAGGGTTTTCAGGAGTTTCAATGAAACGAAAAAGTATAAGATAGTGTTGTGATTGCTAGATAGTATTGCTAAAATGTAATATCGATAATATTATTACTACGAAAAAAATTGAAAAAGGGCTAAGATTTTTGTTTTGAATTTAATATATCACAATATGAAAAAAATAACGAAATCAGTGTATAAGCAAAAAGTAATATAGCTAAAAAGGAAATATTCATTTAATAGTATTAAAAATGAAAAATAGACTACATGCAGTAAAAGATGATGAAAAATAGATACTAAAAACTTTCAGATTTATCAGATTTGATTTGTTTTTCAGTTTTTAATGACCTGTTTTGAAATCCAAACTCTGTATAGATAGAAAACAGAAATATAATAGAAAGAAATAATGATAACAAAACCAAATGGAGTGATAAGAGCTATCAAGGAAGATGGATTGAGTAATGTCATCAGGAAAAATACTTAATTTATCTAATCTTTATATAGATAAAAACATACGTAATAAATCCCACCAAGTAGTATTCCTAATACTGTTGAGATATCTAATGAGTTTTGCTGATGATTTCCAAATAGTTCAGACAGTTTTTGTTTGCTCTGCTGTATTTGTATTACGTTGTTTCATTTCTTCCTGTTTAGCATCATCTTTTGTCGCGTCGTTATTTTTCTTCTGATTCAGGCTGTTTATTTTCAGCAGTATGCTCTGAATGCTCTTGAATACCTTCGTCAGTCATTTTCTTTTTGATTGTCTTTAGGGTTTTTGCGTATTTTTCGTTTGAGTTAGCCATTGATCAATCCTCTATTTTCATTTTCCCAAAAAAAAACGGATTATACCCCGACTTTCTCCCAATCCCCCATCTCACACCGCTTACGGTATAATACGCGTTTGTTTAAAGACTTTGCGGGGCGTTTCTGACGACCTTGCGGCAAGGGATGGCTATGAATATGAAAAAGATTGTTGCTGTTGCTTCTGTGACGGCGTTGTTGGGCGGTTGCGCTTATGATTCTGACTCGGCGTTCGGCGGTTTGGGCGGCGGTACGGGTATCGGCGGCAGCGTGATGAAAGATGGCGGTCGATCATCAATGCCGTTCGGAGTTGAACAAGCGCAATGAGTGGCGTTTGGTCGCGCTGACGATGAGTGCGGACAAACAGCGCGAGTGGGAAGACAAAATCTGCGGTTGCGCGAGCGAGGAGGCGCCGAATCAGGTGTCCGCGCAAGAGTTGATGGATGTTTTGAATCCTTCTTCACGGGATCGGGCGATTGCGTCGGTAACGGTGAAAACCGTCAATGCTTGTTTCAAGCGTCTGTATAGATAATGTTTTTTTCAGACGACCTCTGTGTATCGGGGTTGTCTGAAAGTTTATAGTGGATTAAGGTCGAGATAGGGCGGCTTGCGGGATGGTTCGCAGGCGGGTTTCCTGTTTTGACCGGCAATATTTTTGTTTTTT
>BNJS01003465.1_pt1 | contig 41218 bp, 62 predicted proteins | sample 8540461 | NCBI WGS metagenome assembly BNJS01 (sample SAMD00202454, study PRJDB9452) | human saliva metagenome | isolation source: human saliva | place: Japan
TGGTTACGTATTGCTAAAGCTCCGCCACGCATGTCGTTCAACGTAAGGGTGGTGAACTTGCCAGTCAGCTCGTCCTTGATGTAATTGTTGCGGATGATGTCGGCGTAACGGGCATCGTTCTCGGCGATGAACTCGCGTTCGCGTTCGCGGAAGATGGCTTTTGCGCAGCCCCTTCGTGTCGTTGGCCGAGGGATAAGCGGTGGCTCCTGCACGATTACGAATAACGTTAAGGTCGGCAATGGCCTGCCCTTCGTTGCCTAGCTTGGCCGCACATTCGGCACGTAGCAGGTAGAAGTCGGCCAAACGCCAGTACACGTAGTCGGCATTTATCGAGCGATATAGCTTACCCGACGGAGCTGTTTGGTCGGGGTCGATAACCGCCGTGCGGAACCTGTAGGGCATGGCGTAGCTATGGGCGCACCAACAGTGTGGTCCGTATCAAACTTGTAGAAGAAAGCCGTGCGGCGCAAGTCGCCCTGCATCGGGGTACAACTTGCTGATGGTTTCCTTTGTAAAGTTTAAACCTTGGACGGCTAGCAATGTCGGCCAACGTTTGTGTTTCGTCTACCGGCCAACTTACAAAGCCTTCGGCCACTTTGTTGGGCGAGAACGTTTGACCCGAACGTGCTTTGTCGTATAAAAAGCTGAATATGGCCTCGGGGTTGGTCTTTTCGGGTGCCGAGAAACATTGGCAAAGCTCTTCTGGTGTGCTGCAAAGGCTGTAATCGCCCACCTGTTTGTTTATCAGCATGGTGGAATACTCCATCGACTTGGTGTAAGCGGCCTGTGCGTCGCCCTCCAATTTCATCAGTTCGATGATGCTTCCTTTCCAGGCATAGAGGTGTGCCAGCAGTGCAGCGCATGTTCCTTTCGATGCCGTTTGCCTGTTGGTAATGGGCGTTCCGTCCATCTTACGCAGCTTGTCGTAGGTGGGCAGCATGTTGAAAGCCTTTGTGGCGTGGTCGATGGCCGCGTTTATCACGTCCATTCGCGACGAAGTGGCGTATTCCTTAATCACATAAGAGTTCTCGGTGATAACCGCATCGTCGAAACGTTGCGCCAAAAGGAAGTAACAAAAGCCCAAACCAAACTCTGCTTGCCCCAAGTAGTGGTTGCGGCGGTCGTCGGTAAGGCCCTTTGCCCGGTGGATATTGTCCACTATCACGTTAGATGCAAAGACGATGTCGTAGAGTTCTTTCCACGATTCTGTTTCTGTCCCAATAATCCGTCTTGGGTTCCAGCGGCGTACCTCCATGTCATCTTGCAGCGTGTCGGCAAACACTCCCACGGTGGTAAACGTGTTGTTGTTGGGTGCGTAGATGTTGATAAAGTATTCAACCGAGGCGGTGGCAGAGTTCACTCCTGCCTCGTTGTTGAACGCTGTGTCGTAGTGTTTGCGCATTCTTCTGGCAGTATGTCTAGGCTGCAAGACGTTAGTGTGCATGCCAAGAGTAGCGTTGCGATGCTTATTTTTCATCTTTCTAAAATTTCATGTTGAAACCAAATGTCAGTTTGCGATTTAGCGGATACTGCGAACCGTCGTCCCTTGCCTCGCATATGGGTCGATAACTCGGATCCAAACCAGAGTAGTTGGTGAGCATAGCTAGATTTTCGCCCGATAGGTACACGTTGATGCTCTTTATGAACTTAGACTTGAACCACGTTGCGGGAAGGGTGTAGCTCAACACCAGTTGTTTCAACTTAACGAAACTGATATTCTCGATGTTCGAGTCTCACATTGCCGTCGAAGTGTCCCAAGTAGCCTGGGTCGGCAAACTCTGAGGAGGGTTTCGTGGCGTTGGGATTGTCCTTGCTCCAATATTCGTTGGCTCTGGAAATGGGCCATTAGGGTTAACGCTCTTGTTAAAGGTGAACGCACTGTTTTGAACCATGTTCATAACCTTGCGGCCAAGCACGTAGCTAAACAGCACGTCTACGTTAAAACCCCTTCCAGTCTAGGGTGGCCATTGATACCACCGTAGGCTGCTGGCAGGGTGCTACCAGCATAATACAGGTCGGCATTGTCTATCTTACCGTCCTTGTTTTGGTCCTTAATCTTCCTTCCGCCCACGCGCAAGGGATAGTTAGGATTGCCGAAGTAGAGTGGCAAGCGTGCGCCAGTCTGACTATAATAATAAGGTATCTGGCTCTCGTCTTCATTATTCCCTCGTCTTGGTAGGTGTAAATGCCGTAAACGGGTCGGCCCAGCACCTTGTCGTTCAGGTCTTCGCCGTTGAATGTCTTGCGGAAAAGGTTGCGGTTGTGCGACAGCATTGAGACCAACACTCAGGTTAAGGTCTTTGCTGCGGATAAGGTCGGCTTGCACGTCAAACTCGATACCTTCGTTAGAGATGGCCGAAACATTGTCCCAAACCTTGCCTGTATAGAAGAAGTTGCCCGGCAAGTATTTTTCCATAAGTGTTGCTTGAATACTTGTAATAGTAGTCGAGCTTGAATTTCAGTCTATAATCCAACACTTGCAGGTCGAGGCCCACATCGTACTGGTCGCTCTTTTCCCAAGTAAGGTTTGATTAGCCAATGCGGCGGGAACCAATCCCGCAGTGCCGTTAAACACGTCGGTTTCTGAAAAGTGTCCCAATGCCAGGTAAGGCTCTGGAACTTCTGGCCCGAATTGTCCCCACGAAGCGCGCAGCTTGGCAAAGCTAAGCCACCACAGCTTTTTCATGAAACGCTCTTCGCTGAACGCCCAACCCAAGCCCACTGAGGGAATGTGCCCCCAACGAACATTGTTGCTGAAGACGGAAGAACCATCGCGGCGAACGGAGAACTCGCCCAGATACTTCTTCTTGTAACCATAGGCGGCACGTCCAAGGAAACTGAGCATGGCCTGATCTTCCTTGTTCGAGTCGAAGTTTCTCGCAGGTTTGGCCTGTCCGCTGATGTCTTTCAGCAGTGTGGGCCACCCTCGCCAACGTATTTCACCTGGCTGGTGGGGCCACCTTTAGCCCATCCGCCGATGGTTTGCATCAAATCGTAGTTATAAGTAATACCTCGCCATCAGCTCCAACTTATGGTCTTGGGGCAAAGGCACATTGTATGTGGCAATGTTTTCGGTTTGAAGGTTGGTCATTGCTGCGTTCGAACCGCGCGCCTCCGACAGGTTGTCGTACATCAAATAGCTGGGACGGAAGATGTAAACGCGCGTGAAATAGTGGTCGATCGACGCTGTGGAGGTAAACCTCAAACCCTTTGCGGGCGAATAGTTAAGGCCTCCGTTCAGGCGTAAGTTATAGTTTGAGTTGGTTTGGTCTACATCGCGCAGTTGTTTCACTGCCTCGCGTTCGGCCGTGCTGCCTTTGCCGGGCAGCACACTTGGCGTTTGCTTGGGGTCGAAGGTTAGTCCCTGCACGCGTCCGCCCGAACCTGCACTTTGGTTGGTGTAAGCCATGTTCAAACGTATAAATACATCGAGCTTGGTAGAAAGCTTGAAGTCGAGGTCTTGGGAGCAAGCTGTAACGGCGGAAGTTGGAGTTAATCATAATACCCGTTTCGTCGTACACGCCTGCATTGGCCATGTAGCGCATGTTTTCGGTACCGCCGGCCAGTTGCACGTCGGCTTTGGTAACACGTCCCAGCCTAAAACCATACTTCCACCAGTTGGTGCGGTTGTTGTAGAAGGTGTTCAGCGAGTCTTGCATGATGGGATTAATCTTCCTGTCGCCACTCATCACGTTTCCGTTGCGCCACAGGTAGTCCATACCTCCGTCAAGGTCGTCGCCCCATCCCCATGTGTCTGCATAGTCGTTAGGCATCACAATGCGGTCGTTATCGGCGTCGTAGTGTGCCGAGCGGTATTTTCTGGCCAGCATCAGGGCGATGTCGCGTTCGGCCTTACCAATGGTTTGTTTGGGCGTTGCGGGCAACCACGACATGGATTGCGATACGTTTACCTGTATTTCGTTGCGCCCGGCCTTACCCTTTTTGGTGGTGATGAGGATAACGCCGTTACCTGCACGCGAACCATAGAGCGATGCCGAGGCGGCATCTTTCAGCACTTGCACGCTCTCGATGCTCGAAGGGTCTAGTCCGGCAAGGGCGTTAATGCCACCCATGTTTTGGGGGTCGTTGGCCACGGGCACGCCGTCTACCACGTAAAGCGGCGTTCCATCGTTTGCGCCTTGCTGGTTGAGCGAGCTAAATCCACGTATGGTTACCTTCGAACCGCCACCACCTGGCGAACCAGACAGGTTGGTAACGTCTACACCGGCAATACGTCCTTGCAGCAAGTTTTCAAGGCTAGGCGAGGGCACTTTCTGCAAATCCTCTGCTTTTACCGAGCCAATGGCTCCCATTTCTGCTCGCGCGTGTTACGCTTACCATAGGCAATGACGGCCACTTCGCCCAGCATTTTTCTGCCGAAGGCAACAGCACGCTCAACTCGCGGCGTGCATCATACTTCACGGTCTTGGTGTCGAAACCCACGCTCGATATGGTTACGTTACCCTCTTGGCGGTCTACCTTCATGGTAAAGTGCCCGTCTAGGTCGGTGGTTGTGCCTTGTGTAGTGCCTTTAATCTGCACGGTGGCAAACGAAACGGGCTGTCCGTCCTTGTCTTTCACAAGTCCTTTAAGCGTAAAAAGCCGTTTCTTTTGTGTTGTTCCATGCGGTAGACGTTGATTTTCTTTCCGTCTACGTTGTAGGCGAAAGCGGTTCTACCAGCAAGCTTTTGCACGGCTTGCAAGGCATCTACGTTTTCAAAAGAGATAGTTACCGTCAGCGTGTCGTTTCGCACGTCGTCGGTGTGTTACTTCGTAGTCGCCTTGTCGCCCCACAAAATCGAGGATGCTGGCTAGCGGCTTGTCCTCAAAACGATACCGAGATACGCTTGCCCTGGGTCTGGCTATTGCCTCGGTGGGTAGGAGGTGCCAAGGCCAAGGCTCCTAAGAACACTGCAAGTAGATAGCGTTTCAGATGTATTGCCATACAATTAGTTTTATAAAGAGTGATGATAAAATGAAATACTGGTAAAAATTATATTTGAAATTACTGTCTTTGGCTGTGCTGTGCCCATATAAACGGCGCGTTGCACATTTCTACTTTCAAGGCGGCAAATATAGTAAAAAAACCGCATAAAAATCAATCCGACGAAAAAATCTTCTTCGTTTTTACCTTTTTTCACATCAAAAAGCGCACTTTTCTATCAAGAAAAGGTTGAATAAAACAGATGTAAAAGCTAATAATTTGTGCAATCGATTGGCATGCTGTGAATGTGGTATTTAGCTTTCCTCGTAAGCAAGTTTTACGCCAAAACTACTAATGTTGCAGGTACGATGGGCAATAAATGTGATGTAAACGTTACTTGTTTTGCACCGCTACATGGCAAAATCGTCTTGACTTTTAATGTTTCTATAAATTAAAGCGGGGTTTATGGTCTTTGTGATGCCGGCATGCGATAAACACGCCGCACATGTGCGAAGCGCGGAACAAAAGATGCGATATGAGATGAAGTTCTGCCGCATTTGTCTGCTGGCCAAACGGGGTTGTGTATTAAAAGGTTATCTGGTGGAAGCCCTTTCAACCCCCTCTTTACAAGTTGAAAGCATCTTCCCTGTGGCACATAATGAGGTAAAAGTAAAGACGACTTCTTTATGTTTCTTCTGTTCTTATGTCAAAAATATGGCGCATTTAGGTCACAATACGAAAAGATGAACGATTAACTCGTTCACTTATAATGAGGGAAACGTAAAGCGCACTTCTTTATGTTTCTTATGTTCTTATGTCAAAATGGGCGCATTTAGGTAGCAATACGAAGAGATGAGCGATTAACTTGTTCACTTATCCTCTCGTCAGCCCTTCAATCGTTGTAAACTTTTTCAGTAATAATTTTTAACATTATGAGGGCACTTTTGCCGCCAATCGTTCGCCTTTGCCGCAAAAATCGATTCTCGCGAGGGTTTGTTTGGGTGCAAAAAGGGGGTTGTACATGCGGGCAAAATGAATTTTTATTTATATAGGCTGCCCTTTGCACCTTTTTGAGGGCTATTTGCAGCAAAATGGAGTGCGTTTTTGCCGCTAAACGCCTTGCGTTTTGGTGCAAAATGCCTTACGTTTTGGTGCTAAATGGAGTGCGTTTTGGTGCTAAATGCAAGGTGAAATGGTGCTAAATGCGATACGAAAAAGCATAAAAATCCACGGCAAATGGTATAAACAAAAACCTTCTGAAGCCATGAAACACACGACCGAAAGGGCAAAACAACCATCAAAAAGTGGGGTTTTAGGGTAAAATGGGGGTAATTGGGCGTGAAAAATAATGAGCCGCAAACCAATCTAGAAAGGCAAAATGGTGCAAAATGCAGCTCCTGGTCTTAAAAATAGACAAAACAAATGGGCGAAAGGTTGGAAATAGTGGCTATTTACCCACTTTAAGACCTGTTTTTCGCTAGAATGGAGCGAAAAATAAAGCGTATTTGTAAAATAAAAAGTAATGGATTTTTAAGTTTTTTCAGTGGGTGTGTTTATGAGTTATTTGAGTTGGTGAGTTGTTTGAGTTTGTAAGTTTATGGGTTAGTAAGTTGCTGAGTTTACAAGTTTTTGAGTTGGTAAGTTGGTGGGTTGATAGGTTGATGAGCTGATGAGTTTGTAAGTAGTTTTCGGTGTAAAGTGCAACGTCAGCCTTTCGAAATGGCATCAAAAAGTCGTTGTTCGGCGGTGGCAATGAGGTTGGCATCGTCGAAGTGATGTTGGTATTTTAAGTCGAGAAAGGCGCAGCGAAGGGCAAAGAGCAGGCGCGCACGCTTGCTGGAACCTGACGCCCAGCTTGCCAACTCGTGCATCTGCTGTGCATCGCAATGCCCCAAGAGGTATTCTTCAATGTTTAAATTCTTAATAGTCATGCTTATTATACAAGAGAGAGGTGCGCAACATGAGTTACCCCTGCACGCATAGGCCACACAGATGTGGGCACGGATGCGCGCGTTTTCTACATTGCCCTATTATCATTACAACCTAGAAGGCAAAACAACTTAAAAAGAAATACAGCAACAGCTAGCTATAGACTTCAACCCCAACTGGCCTCACCCCACAACTGGCCTTACCTCCCAACTACTGTAGCACTCTCACTGCAGCTCACTTTTCAACTCCCTCTTCCAAGGGGAGAGGGAGTGAAATGCCATGCAACCACAAAGTAAACGAATAGAAACAAAGCATATTACTCCCTCCCTTGGAGAGGGGTTGGGGTGAGGCCAGTAGTGGGGTTGTCTGCTCCATGTTAGATTGTCTTTACGGCGTTACTGGCGTTAGTTCCACATCAAACAAGCTTATTTTTCACCACAAGCGTTTCGGTGCGGTAGCAGGCAGAGGGCGAAACGGAGTGGTGGAACCAATGCGGGCGGAGAGCGAATACTCGCCGCGGGCGTTGGTTTGCGCCGTCTTTCCGTCGGCCGTAACCTTTACGCCAACCAGCGGAAAGGCCTGAACGTTGCGCACGATGCCCGCAATGCGGATGGTTTTGCTTGTGGTGGGCGTGGCTTGCGGTGTGCGTTGCGTGTTTGTTTTTAAACGTTGTGGGCGCACTGTTGACAGACTTCTGTTGGGCGACGGACACCACGGTGAGCGTGTCGCGAAGGCGAATGTCGGCCGAGGAGGCACCAACAAGCAACTCGAATTGTCCTGGTTCTACCACGCGGCGCATGTTTCTATCGTGCAAAAACAATTCGGCAATGGGCAGACGAAGGGCGAAATGTTGTTCTTTATCTGGGCCAATGGCGGCCTTGTGGAACGCATGGAGCTGCTTTAAGGGGTGTGGCAACCGAACTTTTAAGGTCGCGAACGTAAAGCTGGGCCACCTCCATTGCCGCGCGCTTACCTCAGTGTTGCTGCACCACGAAACGCACCTCCACGGTATCGGTTTCTACGGCCGTGCGACTGGAAAGTTGCAGCGCGCGATAGGCGAAAGTGGTGTAACTAAGGCGCGCGACCGAAGGCATAGGCAGGGTAAGGGTCGGAAAAAAACGTAGTCGCGACCAGGCTTTTCGGCGCGCCTTTCTTGTTGTAATAGCCCTTATCTGTGGGTAAGGCGTTGTAGTACACGGGCAGTTGACCCACGCTTTTGGGAAACGACACGGGCAAACGACCCGATGGCGAGAACTCGCCGAAGAGCATTCGGGCCAACGAAAGGCTCAGCTTGTTCGCCGCCATACCATTGCACAACCAATGCACCAACGCGATGGCGGAAACTCTCGTTATCAGGCTCGACCCGTTACCAGCACAACTACCAGCGGTTTGCCCAAGGCCACGAGGCTATCCACAAGTTGTTGTTGTGCGCCAGGGAGGGTAAGTTCGGACAAGTCGTAACCTTCGCCACTGGTAGATGGTTGCGAGGCGCGCGCCAACAGCATGCTTTGCGTGCCCACAACCGCAATGGTGAGGTCGGCTTGGGCTGCCAAACGAAGGGCATGAGGGATGGAATCGGCCTTGGGCGAGTAGTAGTCGCAACCGCGTTCGTGAGTCTACCTGCACGCCTTTGCCCTGCAAGTACTGGCGAATGCCAGCCAAAGGCGTGATGCCATAGCGATTGTCGGCCGTCCACGAATAGTCGCCAAACTGCACTTGATTGGCGTTTGGACCCACCACGGCGATGCGTTTTAGCCGCTGGGTGTTGAGTGGTAGCAGGGCATTGGGGTTTTCGAGCAACACCAAACTCTCGTCGGCCAACTGCCTAGCTGTGGCCACGGCCGCTGCGGTGTGTATGGCTTTGCGCCAGTTAAAGGTGTCGGGGCGGGCGTCTTCAAACAGTCCTGCGGCCAGCTTTGTGCGCAAACGTTGGCCGCTGCGCTGTCTATCAGTGCGGCGTTGAGTTCGCCTTGGTCCACCAACTGCTTGGCCGTGCGATAGTAATCGCTGCCCGCTTCGAGGTCTATGCCGGCCTCGATGGCCTGCTTAGCGGCTTCGCGTTCGGTTTCGGCCGTGTGATGGAAGTAGCGCAGCATAGGAACCCGAACCCCAATCGCTGTACACATAACCGCGGAATGCAGACTATCGCGCAACAACTGGCGCATGAAGAAGGGCGAGGAGGTGATAGCCTCCCGTCGTAAGCACTGTAACAGTTCATCACCGAGCCGGGAAGGGTGCGCGAAATGACGTGGGCAAAGGGGCGAACGAAAACATCGAGTAGTTCGCGACGACCGCCTTTAACCGATGCGAGGTTTAGTCCGCCTTGCGGTGTGCCGTGCGCCACGAAGTGTTTCAGCGTGGAATGCACCCCGCTTGCTGAATACCTCCTGGCGTAGGCTGCCCATTTTAGTGCCACAAGTAGGCGGTCTTCGCCGAAAGTTTCTTCCACCCGACCCCACCTAAGCTCGCGTGCGAGGTCGAGATCGGGCGCAAGTACCTGCCTTGCACCTATGGCGCGCATCTCTTGTCCCACGTGTTGGGCCATGCGTTGGATAAGCGGGGGGTTGAAAGTAGCCCCTTGTGCAATGGCTTGGGGAAGATGGTGCAGCCGTCTGTACGGCTCCGTGTATGCCTTCGAGCACGGGAATGAGCGGAATGCCCAGTCGGGTGCTGTCCATAGCGTGGCGTTGGATGGTGGAAACGGCCGCTAGATATTGCGCCGACGAGTAGGGGAAGGCCTCGAAACAGCCGAAACTAAGTCCGCGGTGTGGTTGGTGCGCAGCTTTTGCAGGTTAACCGTGCCGTTGTCGTTATAGTGTTTGGCGTGTATGTGGCGTGTTTGGGCCAGTTTTTCGTCGAGCGTCATCCGCGGTAGCAGGTCGTTTAGTCGCGTTTCTACATCTAGACTGGCGTTCAGGTAAGGCGGAACGATGGTTTGCAACACGCGTTGGGACCATCTGCACGGCATCGCCTTGGGGCTTGGTGTTGATGGGTTAGGGGCGTGTTGGCCCAGCGTTTTTCCATGTCGAAAAAGTCGATGGCAGGCGGATTGCCCGTGCCGATGGTGGCTCGCAAGCCGCGGAAGAAGGCTTTGCCAACGCGGGAAGATAATAGGTGGAGAGCATGCCTGCCCACCCTTGTTGGCATAATCGTGTACCTTTGTGGCGGGGTCGTTGGGTCCCCAATAGCTAATCAGGGTTTCGTGCATTGAGCACGCACAGCTGGCGGTCGGCCGCGTTGGGGGCATATTGCGTGGCTTGTTGCAGCCAGTTGCCCAGCAGAAAGTGGCGATTGGTTTGCAGCAGACTGTCTTGCAGCGCGATGAGGTGTTCAAAACGGCGTGTGGCCTGTTGCAGTTGTTCGGCGTTCTTCTGCTCGTAAGCTTTTACCACGTTGGCGTATGCCGTACGGGCGTAGTTGGCTAGCGACTGTCGGGCAAGGTCTACCAAGTCGTATTGGTATGTTTCGCTATTTCGTAGCGTTGGAGCAGCGGCAGCCTTTAAGAAGAGCCCCAAGGCGCGGTAAAGGTCGGCCGGTTGGTATTGCATTTGCTTAGGTCCCCATGTAGATACGCTGGTTACGCGTAGCGATGGGCGGGCGCAGAACACCGACTCGAACGTTCCTTCGCCCTTAATGGCAAACTCGCCATACACGGATTTGAGCATGATGCGCCATGCAGCGAGTAGGTCGGGATGAACTTCTCCGTAGCGATAGCCAAGGCATTGCACCAGCATGCTATCAACATCGGGTGTCGCGGTGTGCCAAGCGGTTTTTAAAGCCAAGTCGTACACCACGGGATTTGTGCCACACCTCGGGCAAGATGCCTATTCCTTGCATCACACTGTCGACTGTGAGAGCCAAGGCGCGGTGTGGTTCGGTTACGACAACGGGCAATTGTCCGCCCATATCGGTCTTTCCGCCGAAGTGGTTAACGCTACCCCAAAGCCAAGGCGTGCCGCCAAACTCGTCGGAACTTTCCCACGAGGCGGCAATTTCGCCGCTGAGGTTTATCAAGAGCGTGTGTCGTTTGTCGAGGGCACGTAGCAATTGGGGCGAGGGATTTTTGTTCCAGCCCTGCAACACCCACTTGGCACGAGGAAAGAAACGTAGCATTTGGCGTTGAACTTGTGCGGCAACGCTGCCCACATCAACGCCAGTGGTTATGCCCCTTCGTGAAAAAGGTCGCCACCAAGAAACTCGAAGTCGGCCCCGAAAAGCTTCGTTAGACTTTGATAATAGGCCTCGGCCACCTTTTCGAACACGCCATCGCCATTGGGCAACAGCACGGCGGGCCGCTGAAAACTGCCCCATTTGCCTTGCTCGATGATGTGCGCTTGGGGAAAACGCGCTTTAAAAAAGGTGGGCACGATGCCCGGAAAGCCCTGCACCACGGGCTGTATGCCCAATTGGCGCATGCGTTGCAGCATCTGTCGTTGCTGTTGTAGGCGCAGGGCAATGAGGCTTTCGCTCATTGGTCCGCCCCAACCTTCGAGGTTTCCCATTAGCCACCAGGCGGTGTAAGCCGGTCCGGGGATGAAGCGTTGAATGTCTTTCTGCCCAAAGCCAAGCGTTTTAAGCGTTTCGACCCACACGGCCTCCATGCCCAAAGAGGCCAGCATGAGGTTAACGCCGTTAAGTGCCATCCAGTCTAATTCCCACTCGAAGTCGGGCCAACGATAAAAGGCGTAGCTGTAATTATAGGTGCAGTAGTTAAGGGCGTATCGGTATTTAAAAAGGTGTGGTTCGCCTAACGGTGCCCTTTGTATGGGCACTCCAGGCGAAAATGGGTGGGCAGGTTGTTGCCGCATCGGGAGATGCTGATGTGGCAGTAGTGGTTGAGGTAATGGTTCAGCCCGACGGCCGCTGCCGAGGGCGAAGTGGCCTTTACCACGAGGCGTTTGCCTGGCGTTTGCAGTTCGAATGCCTCTTCGTGAGTGCCTGCGAGGGGCTGAAACACCACCCTTGCCAACCATAACGGAAAGCGGCGAGCCACCAGTTGGTGCACGTTGTCGTGCATCGTGGCAGCCTGCTGCGTATGCTGAATGTGCAGGCTGCCAATATAATAAGGAGGGAGTTTATGAGTTGTTGAGCTTTTGAGTTCATGAGTTTTTGAACTTATAAGTTATTGAGTTGGGGTTGCGGTAAGAAAGAGATTGGTTCTGATTTCGTGTGCCAACAACTTCCTTTTTCCCTGTTAGATGATGCAGTACAAGGCCTTTGTACTGCGACTACAAGGCTCTTTGTACTGCTACACATAGGCGTTTTAGTGGGGCTACAAGGCTCTTGTAGTGCTACTACAAGCTGCTTGTAGCCGAAAATGACAATGGCAAATGCCACATCGTTTAGAAGTGATTGATTTCAAAACCGTATTTATTTTAACGTTATTGGCCAGCTCAAAAACTTATAAGTTCAGAAACAGAGCGGCTTAAAGGCCGAAAAACTCTTACCGCACAAACTAGAAACGAACATCCACAAAGACGGGGAAATGGTCGCTTATCGTTCCCGTTTCGGTTACTTTCCCATTTATTTCGAGCTGCTTTACCACGGCCGTTTGAACCACTTTCACCGCGCCCTTGTGTGCCTTGTCAATGAGAATATAGTCGATGGTTTGGTTGGGTTGGTCGACAGAAGTGCCAGTTTGTGGGGTGATGATGTCGAAAGCCCTTGGTTATGATGGGGAAAGCAGTTAGTTCTGGTTTCCACGAAGGCGAGTCGTTAAGGTCGCCAGCGAAGAAAAACGGCTGCGTGGCGAGCGTGGTTAGCTCGTGGTTTACTATTTCGGCACTGGTTTTTCGGGCCGTTACGTCTAGGCTGAGATGGGTGCCCTAACAGCGTAAACCGCGGAAAGTGAGCACCATCAGCGCACGAGTTTCTTTTGCCGGGCAACGCTATTTTTCTTGATGGATGTGGGCTGCATGGCACGCTTGTACAGCACGCCTGGCCCTATTTTGCCCTCCGAATAAAGGGGCGGCTGAGCCGAAAAAGAGGTCGTAGTCTAGGCCCTGTGGCGCGGCGAATGTCGTCGAGAAGGTAGCGTTTGTTGCGTTCGGTTGTGCCGCTGTCCAGCTCTTGAATCACCACCACGTCGGGGTTCAGTGCCTTTATCACCTTGGCAAAGTCGGCGGTATGCTCGCTCAGAGAATGTTTTGTTGCTGGTGTTGCTTTTGCAATAGAAGCAGTTGTAGGTCATTATGCGCACGTTGCCTTCTGCCTTGGCGTACTTATAATCTTCGTTTTTCGGCTTTGGCTGGTAGTCGGGGATGTGTCCCGGCGCGTCTTTTCCGCCACAACCCATGATGGGAAGCGAGGCGATAAAGAGTGAAACGGCGGCAATGAGGGTGGAAAAAATGGGTTTCATAAGCAATGAATGTATTTTAAAGCCTCACCCCTGCCCCCTCCAAAGGGAGAGGGAGTGAGATGCTTTGTGGAAATGGTGGTAAAGCCTCACCCCAGCCCCTCTCAAAGGGGAGAGGGAGTGAGATGCTTTGTGAAATGTGGTAAAAGCCTCACCCTTCAGCCCCTCTCCAAAGGGGAGAGGGGAGTGAGATGCTTTGTGAATTTATAGGTGAAGAGGTGAAAGGGTGAAAAGGTGAAAAGGGTGAAAAGGTGAAAAGGTGAAAAAGTGAAAAGATGGCTAACGCCCACCAACTTATCAACTCGTTAACTTATCAACTTATCAACTTATCAACTTATCAACTTTTCAACTCTTCAACTCTTCAACTTATTAACTTATTAACTTATTAACTTATTAACTCGTCAACCGAATTACCATCCTGGGTTTTGTTTTATCACCCCTCCATAAATCGTTACTTGGTCTTGTGGGATGGGATATAGGTAATCGCGGTCTTCGTTCCATTTGCGTTGGTTGTTGGCGATGTCGTGTACAATGATGTTACCGCCATTGGCACCGTTGGCCAAATGCAGGTTCACGCCAAGCTTTAAGAACTGTTTGATGTTGACGCACTCGGCATTTTTCTTGATGTCATCGATGTTCCTTCGTACACACAGATGTCTTCTGCATCGCTTACACCATTGCCATTGAGGTCGCAAATTACGAAATGTTTGGTGTCATCGAGCTTTGGAATAACCATTCCTTTAAATTGTTGCTCGAAAGTTTTGCCTGCTTTCCAACGCATAAGGTCGTCGTAACGCAAACCCTCTGCTAGCAATTCGATGGTGCGTTCGCGCCTTATTTCAAGTATAACGCCCTTTGTTTGCGCCCGTAACGTTGGGATAACCCGTTTCGGCTACTTCGAGATAAGGGTCGGGATTGGCGTTGGCCGTGGCCAAATCGATATTGGGCATGCCCACTCTATCCCTTATTAGTTTCACCGACTTGTCTAAATCTGCCTGCGTAAGCGTTCCCAATTCAGCTTTTGCTTCGGCAAAATTGAGTATCACTTCGGCCAAGCGGAATAGCGGAATGTCGTTTTGCGACTTGTTATAGCCATCTGATGCAGCGGTAGAAACCCACTTGATGATTTGATAACCTGTTGTTGCGGCAGCAAAGTTAAGGGGTGTAACGTCGGTTGCACCTATTCGTTTGTAGCCAGGCGCTACGACAGTTTGTGCCAATCGCGGGTCGCGATTCTGCATTTCTTCGTAATACTGCATCTTATCGTAGTCGGCTTGGTCGGTAAAGCGTGTACCGTCTTTCATCAAATAGCTGTCAACAACCTTTTTGTTCAGGCCAGGAGCAGAGCCACCACCGAAGAAATACAGGTTGGCAGAATGCACAATACTTAGTCCGAGGAAGTAGTTGCGGGCGAGAATAACTTCTTCTGCCTTGGCTTTATCTGCGGCGAAGAGGTCGCGATAGGGTTGTTCGCCAGTTGCATAGATGGTGTATTGTCGGCTGTCTATGAGTGTTTCGGCAGCCGTCGCAGCTGCGGTGAGATAGCTTTCGTAGCCCGATACGCCATGATATTTGCGCCAAGTGCCTTCGTACAGACAAACTCTAGACTTCAAAGCCAATGCAGCCCACTTTGTAACGCGGTAGAGATTTTTTGCCGTCGGCAGGGTTATCGATGGCGTAATCTAGGTCGGCTATGATGTTGTGTTCACCAGTTCGTTGCGTGGCGTACAGGGGTGAATATAGGCGGTCGTCGGTAGACGATAGCACCTCGCTGAACCAGGAACTTCGCCAAATCGTTTCACCTTATTATAATAGAAGTAGGCTCTGAAAAACCTTGCAACACCTCGTACTCCTTGCGTGCGGCCTCATCGCCACATCGCGAGCAGTCTTTCAGAAAACTGTTGATGTTGGCCAGCTGTTTCCAGCCCCATCCGCCACCGCTTTGTGGCACACTTCTCGTGCCTAGAACTTCGGGTATCAGGGTAGTTGGCACGATGATGTCGGCCGTCTCTGAGTATAGGCTTTTCGGCCGTAGGAAATCGGCATAGGGCCATTGGTAAACACTTCTAGCTCCTTGCGGTTGTTATAATAGTTTTGGTCTGCCAGCTTGTCTAGCGGTTCTAGGTCCAAGCTGCAGCTTGTAAGCAATGCGGCCGTGGCCAGGCATTGGGCTAATAATATTTTTTTCATGACTGTTTGCGCTTAGAATGAAACATCAAGTCCGAAGGAGAATGTCTTTGAGAAGGGATATACACGTCCGTTCGAGTCGTACGTCATTTGCTCTGGGTCAAGGTAATCGCTCTTCAATTTGCTGGTGATGAAGATGTTTTCGCCGCTGAAATATACGCGTACCTTTTCTAGATAAGCCTTCTTGGTGAGTGATTTTGGCAACGTACTCGCCAAAGGTTAGGTTCTTCAAACGGCAGTAAGCAAGGTCTTGCAAGTACCTGTCGTTAGGCTTGCTCATGGCGTAGCTGCGTGCCAAGTCGGCAACGGGACGTGGAAAATATGCGTCGCGATTGTTTTCCGACCATACCTTTGCAGGAAAATCCTTGGGGATAAATGAGCTGTAAGCGCGTGCATACGGTCCCCAGAACATCATGTTGTTGCCGCCAGGGTATATGTTGCTTGCCAATACCTTGCCAGAACATTGAAAAGTCGAACCCCATCCATGCCATGTTAACCGTGATGCCATAGTGGTAGCGTGGAGTTGAATTACCTATGCGTACCAAGTCGCCATGATCGTCGAGCGTTCCTTTGCCAATGTCAATCTTCTTGCTGTCGTCAACATCGTCGAAGATGAGGTCGCCCGCCTTGTCGGTGAACCTAGTTCCAAGGAAAGATTGGTCTATGCCGCGGTCAATTGCCTCTTGATTGCTTTGGTAGATGCCCTTAATGCGGAATCCCCAAATCTCTCCCCATTCCATTCCTTCATAGTCTTGGCCAAGCACTTTCGACTCGTTGCCCTTGAATTTGGTTATTTTCGTCTTGCTGTCGGCCAGCGTTAGGTTAACGCCGTAATAGAAAGGCTTGCCTGCAAGGTTAAACTTGTCGTTCCATCCTACCACCAATTCAAATCCATTGGTGCGCAGTTCGCCGTTGTTTTCGTATGGCGCGTTGTAGCCATATACGGCAGGGAGTGCTCTCGCTGCGGCCAACATGTCTTTGGTTGTACGGCTATAAACGTCGAGTGCAAGCGAAAGACGGTTGTTAAAAAGCCCAACGTCGAGTCCAACGTTTTGCGTAACGATGGTCTCCCACGTCAACGAACCCGATGTAGGATCGCCTAACGAAGCGTAAGTGGCCTGTGCATTGTCGAAGATATAGTTGAGTGTTGTGGTGTTGACTAATGATATCAGGCGCATGTAGGGGTAGAATGTGTTCTTATTAAACTTTGCGCTGTTGTCTGTTATTTGGTTTCCGAGCGACCCAAGCGATGCGCGTAACTTCAGGTTGCTAACCACAGGGCGCATAGGAGCAAAGAAAGCTTCTTCGCTAATGCGCCATCCCAAAGCCACAGAGGGGAAGAACCCCCAGCGATGATTGCGTGGGAAACGTGATGTTCCATCGTAACGCATGTTGGCTTCAACAAGATAACGTCCGTTATAATCGTAGCTAAGACGGGCGAAGTAGCCCATCAATGCGAACTCGTTCTGTGATGATTTTACACTTTTAGCTCCTGTGGAGAGTGCAAGGTCGTTGAGTACATCTGATGTAAGGTCCTCTCCCGCAGGCTCTACAAACTTATAATGTCCTCTTTCGTAGTTGCTGCCCACCACTGCACTCACGTTATGAACGTCGGCAAAGGTGCGATGGAAGTTGGCATAAAGGTCGTACACGTAGTTCTCGTATGTGTCGCGTCCGTCTTTCAGTTTGTTATTGAATGGCCATCCGTTAGCTGTTAGTACCTCGTTTGGGCGTACGGCATACTGTATGTTGGCAGCGCGGGCTTGTTTCTCTTTTGCGTAGTTGCGGTAAGTAAACTTACCCGTTATCTCCAAGCCCTCCATCACTTTGAGCACGGCTCCAATAGCGTAGGTTTGTTCGGTCTTATTCACTTGCGTAAAGCCATTACCTGTACGTAACATAGCAGCAAAGCCGTCAGCGGGTTTGTCTTTACTATTTGGAAGAAGGTAGACATTTGTTCCGTCTGGATTTACAGGAACAATCCAAGGCATGGCATGAAAGACAAGGTTACCCACGTTGCCACCGCCTTCATAGTCGTAACCTGCTTGTTTATACTTCGACTTGAAAAGCGAAGCGGTGCTGAAAACCCTTAGCCAAGGCGTTACTTCGGCATTGAATTTGGCCATAAGTGTGCGTGTGGAGTATTTGTCTGTACTGAGGGCGTATAGTCCGTCGTGGTCGTTCATGCCTCCGCTAATCATATAGTTCATCTTATCTGTTCCGCCACTTACGTTTAGATTGTGGTTCCACGTGGGTTGCGAAAAGTTGAAGATGTAGTTATACCAATCGAAATTGCCATAATAATGGTAGCGGCCATCCTTTGGGTCGACAACAGTCCACGGCCTTGCAGGATTTTCCGTCACGTCGTATCGGCGTTCTTCCAACATTTTGTAGTCATCGGCGTTCAGTCCAGAGTAGCTGCTACCTGTTGTAGCCGTGTTAAACTCGTCTACCAGCCGTGCAACGTCATAACCCACCGTCATGAAGTCGGTTTTGGTTGTGGGTGCCGAAAAACTAAAACGGCCATTGTAGTTGATGTGTGCTTGCCCGTCTTTGTTGCTCTTGGTGGTGATAAGCACCACGCCGAAACCTGCACGCGCCCCATATGGCGGCCGAGGCTGCATCTTTTAAGCACCGAAACACTCTCGATGTCGTTGTTACATGCGGTCGATGCTGCCCTCAACACCATCGATGAGTACCAATGGTGCGCCAGAGTTGGTGATAGAGGTCTTTCCGCGGATGTTCACTGTGGCTGCTTCGCCAGGTGTACCCGTTCCAAAGCTGATGTTTAGGTTGGGTACCCTGCCCCTGCAACATCTGTCCAAGGTTGGTAACAGGCCTGTCTTTCAACTCTTCTGCCCCAACGGTGCTCACTGCACCGATGAGGTTGGCCTTCTTTTGGTGCCATAACCAATGACCACCACCTCGTCTAGTCCGCGTGTTTGTTCGTCCAGCGTTACGTGCATGCCCTCTGTGGGCTTTACTGTCTGTGGCTTAAAGCCCACATACGACACGGTGACGAGGTTTCCGGGTGTCAGTTCGAGGGTGAAGTCGCCGTTGATGTCGTGCAATTGTACCGCCTGTTCCACCTTTTTCGCCAATGGTTGCACCCACGATGGGTTCGCCCCTTTGCGTCGCTCGCATGTTCCTTTCTATCCGGCGTTTCCGTCCTTTGTCGGGCTGGCGGACTGCGCGTTTTTAGCTGCGCCAAAGCTAATTTGTTTCCTTGTGCCTTGTAGGCCAATCCGTGGCGGCGCACATCTCGTCTAGAATTTGCAGTGCGGGCCGTCCGTCGAGGTTCACTTTCACCCCTATTGGGCATCATCTTTTGCACCTCGGCGTTGTAGACGAACACGTAGTTGCTGTTCTTTTTCGATGTAGTTGAGCACGTTTCTCACCGTAGACATGCTGTTGCTTGCCGCGATGGCTGCTTGTTGCCCATGCTGTGTAGTTGCCTGTGCAGACGTGGCCGAGGCCATAGTAGCCACGGGCGGGCAGCATGAGGGCCGATACGTAGCGTCGGGCGATGCGCCAACGCCAAAGTTTTTATGTAAACGTTTTCTCTCGCGGGGGTTTGTATTAATGTAGTTATTGTTAATTCACTAATAGAATGTTTTAGGGCAATAGCACCTCATATATATAAGGTGTGTTCCTATTAATAAAGTCGTAAGGAAAGGGTAAATGTATAGGTGGAGATGAAAAAAAAGCCTCACTCCCAACCCCTCTCCAAGGGGAGAGGGGAGTGAATAGGGTAGGGCTGAACACTTCTTATTGCTATATAGCCAGAGGGCTTGAAACTGCAAATGTGGTGTTCTGAGCTGCCGACAAATGGGGAAATTGGTTTCGCCCCGCACCAAAAAGTAAGTCCTCTCTGTTCTTCGCAAGCGCGATATGGCGTACAGCCGCTTGGGAGTTAAAAGGCGCAACAGGGTGAAACGCGAATGCCCTGCACGCCTCGTTGCCCGCTGTCATTATCACAATAATGCTTTAAACTTGTTCGCATCATTGTGCCCATCATGTTTGGTTTTATCGCATGCGCCGGCGCATGGCCCTTTGCTCTTTTTCTTGGTAAGCGCCTGTTAACGATTTGTTAAAACGATAAATATATTTTACAAAACACGTTCTTTGGCCGAACCATTCTAGAAGAAAATAACCGCAAAAAACCATATAAAATGCGCCCAAACGATGATTTTTGGGCAATTTTTGAGTGCTTGCTCTCCCTCCGTTTTTGGCCATTTTTCTATGCTTTTGCACTTCTCTTTGAAGAAAAATCTCCCAAATTTGCATCTGCAACGACAAGAAAATGGGGGTCTAATCGCTAGTTTTTGCAACGTGTTTGCCGCAAAACGCACTGCAATATGCACACAAAACGCAGTGTATTTTGCACCAAAACGCAGTGCATTTTGCACCAAAACGCAAGGTGAAAAGCAGCAAAACGCGAGGCAAAATGCAACAAAGTATAAGGTGAGATGTAGCAAAGTGTAGTTAAAACTCATAGAAAGCAGTATTTTGCACGTTATTTATAGGCATTTTGATTACTTGGGGTGAAAATCTGCTTGGTAGATTTTGGTGGTGCATTTATTGATGTTTTGTACCTAATACATGCTAAAAGGCATGTTTTTACCCTTTGTTTATCGTAAGTTCCAAACAAATCAGCGGTTAGCAAACTTTAAAGATACGCGCGAAAAATTCGACCAATGCCTGGAAATTTTACGGCGAGGGTACTCCTAATGTTAAATTTTTGGTATAAATGTTTTACAATCTTATGGTTGTTATTCAGCACCATTGCGCGACGGTGTTGAATTTAATCTTTGTTGCCGGTAAAAGAGTGCTTACACGGAAGAACTTTTGGGACGAATGATTGTTTGAAAGGGGCTTGCTTTTCGAAAACGAAATCTGCAATACCTTTTGATGGGTATTGCGGATAGGGGAACCAGGCTAAATTGAAGTTTAGTGTACAGCAACAATCTGTTTTAGTTTGATGTATGCAACGTGTTTCGGAGTAAATCTATGATACGTAGGGTGATACATTCATGGAGATTTGTTTGGCTGTGGATAACTAATTGGTTATCTTTGGCCCATGTGTGCAGAGTGCCATAAATAATGATACAAAGGAAGTTATGTGGAACGGCGAAATTCATCTTAAAAGGATGCGAGAACTTATAAAATGAATAAGAAACTAAAAGATGATGTGCAACTCACACCCATTGAAGAGCTTATTAAAGAAGATTTTGGGGCTGAGGGGACAGTGGAACGGACTGCCTTTGAAACAGGCGTAGACGCTTTCATCCTGGTGAGTGCCTGAAAGAAGAGCGTAAGAAATAATGACTTACACAGGCACAGCTGGCAGCAAAGATTGGTACGAAGAAGGGTTATATCTCACAAACTGGGAATGGACATGCCTATGTGCAGCTGTGCTACGTTGTTCCGAATCTTTGCAATACTGGGTAAACGGGTGTCCCTGTCGGTTTCTTAGGGGTGTGCTTTGCCCTTTTTGTCCTCCAATAAATAAAAAAGCGACCCGCACAGTGGCCGACGTTCACGCCATTGTCTGCCAAGTGCGGGTCTGTGGAGCATGTTGCTCCATTTCTTGTGAGTGGTTGTTCGGTTCTAGGAGTTAAGGAGTTAAGGAGTTATGGAGTTAAGCCAATGGCTTTGCAGGTTTTTTAAGGAGATTACAGGCTTGCCAGTTTACGATTTTCTCAGTATAACTTACAGTTCTGTTCAAAGACCTTTTACTTATCATCTTAATCACAAGAATAGTTTTCTTTTGATATTCAAAGCTATTGGCTTAACTCCTTAACTACAACCTGCGTGCTATCGTTACCACGCCATTTTTCACCATTGCTTCTGCTCCCGATATGTTGCAGAGGCTTTCAAGCACATCTGCAAGGGGCGCGGCCGTAACCAACTTGCCGTAGAGCCGTTCGTTGCGCAGGCCGTCTTGCACCTTAAAGCGCATGCCGTAATAGTTTTCCAAATAGTCGGTAACTTCTGATAAGCGCATGCCCTGCATGGGCAGCACCCCTTTCAGTCGGTCTACGTATGCGGCTGCGTTAACCTTTGTTTTCGATGCAAACTGCCCTTGGGCAATGTTCAGCCGCTCGTTGGGCAGCATGTTCACCTTATCTTTCGCGGTAGTGTTCACCTCAACGCGACCTTCGGCCAACACCACGCTGGCTTTATCTGCCGCATAGCTGTTAACGCAAAAGTGCGTGCCCAGCACGCGTACGTCAAACCCTTGGGCATGCACCACAAAGGGGCGGCTTTCTTCGTGGGCCACTTCAAAGTAGGCTTCACCTATTATATATCATATCGCGCGTGCGCGCGCTAAAAGGCTTGGGGTATCTGATGTGGGTGCGCGAGTTGGCCGTCATGCGTGTGCCGTCGGGCAGAGTAAGCGTCAGGGTGTGCCCCGTCGGCACCGCCAATTCTTGCATCACGCTTGCAGGCTTGTTCGTTGCGTGTGCCGTTTGTTGTGCAACCGGTCGTTTTTGCGTTGACATTTAAGGCCAACCACGCCGCACGCCAGCAAAGGCACCGCCACGGCAGCCGCCACGCGCCACCAACGCTTACTGCGCCGTGCCTTGTCTGCTTCCATTTTTTCGTAGACGCGCGCCATGATATGCTCGCCAACAACGTTGGTGGGCTCAGCTCGGCTGATGAAGTCTTGCAAAAGCAGGTCTTCTTCCGAGCCGTCAGCGCATGTCGTGATGTCCCCTGTTCATGGGCAAAGTGTCTTATTCGTTTTTTTAATGCGCCAGCTGCGGGTTTTGTGCGTCTTCTCAAGTATCTGTCTCAGTGTCTGCACGGCCAGTCCCACGTGGTAGTTAACCGTTGCGAGGGCTATTCCCAGCATGTTGGCGATGTCTCGATAGGGCATTTTTCTACCTTGGCCAAGAAGAACACGTACTTGCACTTGGGTGGCAAGGTGTCGATGGCAGCGTTGATGGCCGCCAACTCTTCGGCCGAGATAAGCGTATCGGCAGGCGTTTGCATGTCGGGGAAGGCGAAATCGCCCATGCCGAAGTGCTCAACGCTAATCTGTTTCGTGTAGTTTCGCTCGCGTCGCAGGTAGTCAACGCTTTTTGTTATACACGATACGTGTTAGCCATGCGCGCACGTTTTGCAGTTGTGTTAGCTTTTTGCGCATGCGCCATGCCTCCAAAAAAGCATCGCTCACCACCTCTTCGGCCATCTCTCTGCAACCCAATATGCCGTAGGCATGACAGTATAGGGTGTTTGAGAAACGGCTGATAAACCCGTTGAAGGCCACTTGGCTCCCTTGCGAGATAAGCACCAGTTGTTGATATAGTTCTTCCATAGGTGGCGTGATGGGCGCATGCTATGCTTGCCCTTTATTATATAAGACGAGTGGTTTGGGGGTTGTTATAGGTTTAATGGGGTAAATAAAGGATATTTAACAAAAACATTGGGCAAGCGAGACGGTTGCCCTACGATGCCCAGGATGGCTAGAATAACTAGAAAACTCTGAGTAGCTAGTGATAAGCAAGCAAATCGGGTTAACCAAACTAAGTGCAGTCTGGTTAACCCGATTTAGATTTAAGTAGCCATATCCTAGTTCGTTGTTTTGCTTACGTTCCTTCCTCAAACCATTCTTTGTCTGGCGTATAAGGACCTGTGGCCTCTAACTTGCGTGTGCACATGGCGGCGGCAAACTTGCCAGACTCGGCATAGCTTAGGCCTTGGGCGCGACAATAGAGGTAACCGGCTGCATAGGTGTCGCCACAGCCCGTGGCATCCACCAGCTTACGCGGTGGGTAGGCGGGGATTTCGTAGAATGTTTGGTCGGCATAGATAAGCGAACCATGACTGCCTAGGGGTGATAACTACCTCTTTAACGCCCCACGATGCGATTTGTTGGGCCACCGAACGCGGGTTGGTAAGCCCCGTTATCACCTCCATTTCGTGTTCGTTCAGTTTCAAAGTGTGGGTGTTTTTCAAGATTTTGTGCTTCTCTTCCCAGTCAACGGCCACCACTTCTTGCCCACGCACCTCGCGCAAAAAACCTTGTGCGTCGATAGAAATGTGTCCGCGTGTGGATAATTCGCGTACAAAATCGGCCGAGAAGTCGTCGTTGAGCAGCGAGCCTAGGTGGAAAAACCTTGGCCCTTAATGCCGTTCTATCTCCGCTAATCTTAAAGGGTTCGCATTTGGACAACACTCGCTGCGTGCGTTTGTTTTGGTCGCCTTCGTAGCGGTTTTCAAAGAACACCGAGTTGTCGCAAGTAAAGGCCAATACGTCTATTCGTTCGGCGCGCATGCGTTTCACCTCTTCAACATCAAATCGTCCAAGCTTGGTTACCAACTGATAAGACACCTTACGGGGTAGGCGTGCTATGGCATACGAGAAGTAGAAGGCTGTTCCGCCAGAGATAAAGGCCCTCGTGATGGGGCGTTATTATCTTGTCGCGCGTGATGTGTCCAATACAGCAAATGTCGTTCATTGTTAGAGATAGGAATTGTTTTAGGAAATTACATGGTGGGCGAATGGGGCTGTGCTAGCCCAAGAGTTTGCGGCTGAGATAGCGCACGGGATACCAAACCGAGAGCCAACCCACGGCTATAACCGTGACGAAAATCCACGCCACATCGGTGTAGTGCACGCTTACGGGGTAGGCATTGACGATGAACGAGCCCTCGCTCTTGCCTAAACTCACTAGCCCGTATTGTTGTTGTAGCCAACAAAGCAGTAGTCCGAGGCCCACACCCACTAGCGCGCCGACGGCCGAAATCATGCGACCTTCGAACAAGAAGATGCGCACAATCTGCTTGTCTGTTGCGCCAAGGTTGCGCAAAGTGGCCACATCGGCCTTCTTGTCGATGATGAGCATAGAGAGCGAACCCACGATGTTGAAACACGCCACTACCAAGATGAAGGTGAGAAAGATGTAGGCAATGGCCTTTTCTACGTTCATAATGCGGAACGTGTCTTCTTGTTGTTCGTATCGGTCAGGCACTTTGTACTTACTTCCTGCAATGGTTTGCATCTTCTTTTCACCTCGGCAGTGTTGGCATTGGGCTTTAATTTCAGCTCCAAAGCCGTGAGCATGCCTTGCATGCCAAAGAGATTGCGGGCGAAAGAAACGGAAGTGAGGATGTAACGCTGGTCGTATTTGGCTTGTCTTACCGAGAACACCACGCCCGGCGAGAGCAACGAGTCGACAACGAAGCCCGAAGAGGGGTTGGAAATGTCGAATTGTCCCTCGCGGTTGGGCGCAAACACGCGCATAAAGCCATTCCACCGTGCGCCTGTTCCCAGCTGTTGGGCCAGTCTGATGCCCAACACGCCATACCGCAAGATTGGCCGCACGCAGGGCAAATTCGCGCTTCGCCGTATAGCAAATCGTTGATGCGCGTTAGTTGGGTGAAGTTGTCGTCAACGCCCTTGATGGTCACCATGGCTTGCTTGTCGCCGTAAAACACCAGCGCGTTGTCCTCCACACACTCGGTGGCAACGTCCACTTCGGGCAGTTGCTTTATCTGTGTGAGCACGGGGTCGTCGGTTGGTGCGTCCTTTCCTTTGGCTGGTACCACTTCGATTTGCGGGTCGAAGGCGGTGAAGAGCGAGGCAACGAGGTCGTGAAAGCCGTTGAACACGCTCAGCACGATAACCAAGGCCATCGTAGCGACAGCCACGCCCACCACCGAGATGGCACTAATGACGTTGATGGCATTGGTGCTTTTCTTGGAGAAAAGGTAGCGGCGGGCGATGAAAAGAGATACGGCCATGAGCGGTTATTTTTTTAATAGCTCGTCTATTCGTTCGATATAGTCGAGGCTGTCGTCGATAAAGAAGCGCAGTTCGGGTATGATGCGCAATTGGTTGTGCACGCGCGTACCCAGTTCGTAGCGTATGGTTTTGATGTTGCTTTCAATGTTTTTGAGCAGTTCTTCGCCTTTTTTCCGAGGGAAAACGCTGAGGGTAGGCGGTGCAGATGCTCAGGTCGGGCGACACGCGTGTGCGGGTTACGCTAACCATCACGCCGTGCATCATTCGCGTTTGCGATTGGAAAATAAGGCTCAACTCTTTTTGCAGAAGTCGTGCGATGCGGTTTTGTCTTGTTTCTTGCATAGTGGGGTGAGGGTGTTTAGGTGATGTGCGTGGCTATTCCAAGCTAACGTGCTGGCAGTCTATTTGTTCGTGCAGAAATATCTGCGCATTCTCTTTGAACTTGTCTTTTGTTCTCGGTGGTGAGGTAGCGTGCCGTTCCATGTTTGGTGCAAAGCGCGTCAATCTCTGGGTGTCGTTGCAGATATTGTTGCAAGCTGTTGGCCACATACTCGCCTTGTGGCACGATGCGCACGCCAGGCGGCACGTGTTTCACGATGCTGTTCATCAGTAGGGGGTAGTGGGTGCAGCCAAGCACGATGGCATCTATCTGCGGATCGGTGCGCAAAAGGCTGTCGATGCGTTTCTTAACGAAGTAGTCTGCGCCTGGACTGTCGGCCCTCGTTTGCCTCAACTATGGCTGCCCACAGCGGACAGGCCATGCCCTGCACCACAATGTCGGGGAACAGCTTTTGTATTTCCAGCCGATAACTGTCGCTCTTGATGGTGCCTTCGGTGGCTAAGATGCCCACGTGGCGGGTGTTGGTAAGGTTGCCGATGCTCTCAGCTGTTGGTCGGATGATGCCCAGCACGCGACGTTTGGCATCGAGCGAGGGTAGGTCGCGCTGTTGAATGGATCGCAGAGCCTTTGCCGATGCCGTGTTGCAACCTATTATGATAAGGTGACAACCTTGTTCGAAGAGTTTGACTACGGCCTGGCGTGTGAACTGATACACCACATCGAAAGAACGCGGACCGTATGGCGCACGGGCGTTGTCGCCCAAGTAGAGGTAATCGTACTGGGGCAACAGTTGCCTAATGCCGTGCAGGATAGTTAGTCCGCCGTAGCCTGAATCGAATACGCCGATTGGGCCTGCTTGTTGTGGAAAGTTGCTCATTCGCTATTGATGTAACGGGCCGTTAGGCGCCGAAACGACGCCCATTGCCCATAAGGATGTTGCCTAAGCAACGTGTGCATCACTTCAACTCGGCGCTGATGGCGGCCGAAACGTTTTCGCCCAATGCGGGATTGAGGTAGGGTGCAGCGTTGTTGTCGGTGTTCAGGATGAAGGCCAAGCCCTTTTGTTCGCCCACTTTGGCCACGGCTTGGTTGCTCTAGCTTTCAATGGAGCCATTGCCTCGGTCTCGGCTTTCTGCAACAAGCGTGCTGCCTCTTGCTTGAAGGCCATGTTCTTCTCCATCAGTTCCTGCAATTCGGCCTGACGTTTCATGCGGATGGCTGGTGCAAAATCTTTCAGTCCATCGAGAAAAAGCCTCGTATTTGAGGTTGGAACTCGTCGGTGGCGCGTTTCATTTCGGCTTGATACTTGCCGCGAAGGGTCTCGATGTTCTGCTGAATGGTTTGCGTAATCGGGGGCCGACTGCAAAGCACGTCTTGATAGCTGAAATAGCCAAATCGCAGTGTGACAGCACGCTCCGAGGGTGCATTTTGTGTTTGTGCGGTTGCATCTTGCAGCCAGTTGTGAGGGCTGCCAGGAGCATTAGGGCCGCAAAAATAGTTTTTTTCATATCGTTTGGTTGGTGTTTTCGCCCCTTTTGGAGCATCTGTTAGTATGGCGATGCGCTATATCGGCTGTGCTTATCGGCACGGATACACCTTATAATATATATGCGGGCGCATTCGCGAAAAGGCTGAAACCCGCGTTTGGCCACGACTAGAAACGAGGTCAAACACGGGCATCAGTGCTTTAAGAGGTTGTGAAGGCATGGCCGTTCGGTGCGTTCGCCGTAGACGATGTGCCGGCAGAACGGCTTTGCATAGGCTTTCCTCTGCCCTGGTTTGTTTGCCAAAGTGCGCGATGCGCAGTCTGTTATAGGGCTTTGAGGGGCACTTTACTTCATTTTGTTGAGCTGTGCTTTCACTTCTGCCGTTACGTCTTTGCTAAGCGTATCGCTGATGTAGGGGATGCCGGCCGATACGTCCATGATGTAGACGTAGCCGCCTGCCTTGCCCACAGCCTTAATGGCATCTACCAGCTTACCCGTGATGGGGCCCATCTTCTCTTGCTGAGCCTTTTGCAAAGACTGTTGGTTGTCTTGATAGGTTTGCTGAATTTTCTGGTACATCTGCTGCAAGCTAGCCTCCGTTTCTTGTTGTTTAGTGGCGTTCATCGTGCTCTTGGTCTTTTCGTACTGCATCGCTTTTGGTGTTTCAGTTCTTCTTGCATGGCGGTGAGTTCGTTCTCGAATTTCTTGGCCGAAGCCTCGATGTCGCCCTTAGCTTTTAAAAATTCGGGCATGGATGCCATCACTTCTTAGGCGTTAACATGTCCGAACTTCTGTTCTGAATGCATGGCCATTGGTGCGAAAAAGCATCAGCATTAAAACTAGTTTTTCATTGTTATTATTGTTTAATATATTAATATTCGGGTTTATAGAGTTGGTAAGTTTATGAGTTGGTAAGTTTATGAGTTGGTAAGTTTATGAGTTTGGTAAGTTTATGAGTTTGGTAAGTTTATGAGTTGGTGAGTTTGGTAAGTCTATGAGTTGGTGAGTTGGTGAGTTGGTGAGTTGGTGAGTTGATAAGCTGGTGAGTTTGTAAGTTCATAAGTTCGTGGTTTGTGAGTTATTGTTCATCCTTCTTACCACTTACTCCTAACCACTTTACTACCTACTACTTCCTCCTTTACTACCTACTCCTTACTACTTTACTACTTACTACTTTACTACCTACTACTTCCTACTTTACTACTTTACTACTTCCTCCTTCCTACACGCCAGACTAATTGGAATACCCCAAACGACCCAGCACATCGTTGCTAATGTCTATCTTGGGCGACCCAAAGATGATGCCCGTATCGCTTGCTCTATCCAGCACCAGCGAGTAACCGCGCTGCTCCGACAGCTCTTTTACAGCGTTATATACGGCCTCTTGTATGGGTGCAATCAGGCTTTCGCGCTTTTTATAGAGTTCGCCTTCGGGCCCAAAGTATTTCTTTTTCAACTCGCCAGCATCCTTCTCTTTCTTCATAATGGCCTCTTGTTTGGCCTTACGTTGCTCTTGCGAGAGGAAAACCACCTCGTTTTGGTAGTTTTTGTACATCGTTGCAGCTTCGTTCGAGAGTGCCTCAACCTCTGCTTGCCACTTCTTCGACACTTGGTTGAGTTGCTCGTTGGCGCGCTCGTAGGCAGGAATGTTCTTCATGATGTATTCCATGTCGATGAGCGCGAACTTCTGCGCGTTGGCTGCCAGCGACACAATGACTACAAGGCAGGTGATGATAAGTTTCTTCATAATCTCTCTTCTTTAATTTGTTGTTGTCAGCAAAAGGGGCGAAGGCTGGCCAAAACCGGTTTGGCCGAGCCATGTTCCCCATTATGTTTTAGACGTACACGGCGTTAAAAGGTTTAGAACTCTTGTCCTAAGATAAAGTGGAACTGGCTGCCACCCTTTGTTCCGTACACCTTGTCGAAACCGTAGGCCCAGTCTATACCCATAAGTCCCACCATTGGAAGGAATATGCGCACACCCAAGCCGGCACTACGTTTGAGTTGTAGGGGGTTGAACTTGCGCGTGTCGGCCCATGCACTACCCGCTTCTGCAAAACCTAAACCGTAGATGGTGGTGTTGCCCAGCATGAAGGGATAGCGCAGTTCTAGTGCCATGCGCGTATAGGCATAACCCTCGGCACCGTATGGCGTGAGCGAACCGTTTTCGTATCCGCGCAAGCCGATTGTTTCTTCGGCATAGCCCGTTGAATAGCCGCTCATACCGTCGCCACCCATATAATAGGTCTCGAAAGGCGACTTCTTATAGCTGTTGTACGAGCCCAACAGACCGAATTCAATGCGCGACATCAGCACGAAACACTTTTGTCCGCCCGAAAGAGCCGTATAGGTTTTCGACTTAAACTTCCATTTGTGGTACTCCACGCAGCGATATTTCTCCTGCTGTTCCTTTGCAAATGTGGGCGATTTTGGGTCGTTGGCCGTTGCGATAGTCTTTTGCCGTCCGCACTAGACCAAGGTGGAGTTACGCTAACCGATGCCATGAACTCCGAACCCTTGCGGGGGAACATGGGATTGTCCGTAGAGTTGCGGCTAAGTGTAAGCCCCAGGTTGATGTTGTTGGCGTTACCGTTGCTCATAATAAAGTAACGCCAGTTCTTCAACATGTATCTTGTGTACGAAAGGTCCATCGACAGTACGAAGTAATCGTCGGGCCAACGCAACCTCTTGCCCCATCCCACAGACGCACCAAGCATCTGTATGTATTGGTTGGGGTCGTAATAGTTCTCGTAATTGTTGTAATAGCTGCTCCCGTAGCCGTTAAGCGAGTTGTAATAGGCATAGCGGGAGCTGTTGTTATAATAGTTGCTGTTCACGCCAGTTTGCTTAGAATAGAACACGCTGACGTTGAATTGCAACGGACGTTTGCCGCCAAGCCAAGCCGTTGAGTAACTGGCGTTGTACGATTGATAGTACTTACCATTGGTTTGTGCGCCCAACGATAGTGTCTCGCCATCGCCAATGGGCAGCAGTCCGCGGCGCTCCTTGTTCTTGCCAAAGAGGTTGCGCATGGAGAAGTTGTTGAGCTTGAGGCCGATTTTACCGATAACGCCCGTCTGTCCCCAGACGGTGAGAACTCAATTTGGTCGTTGCTCTTCTGCTCCAAGTTCCAGTTGATGTCTACCGTTCCGTCTTCGTAGTTGGGACGAACGTCGGGACTAACCTTTTCTGCATCGAAGTGTCCCATCGTAGCAAGCTCGCGCGCCGAACGTTGCAATGCCTCTTTGGAGAAGAGGTCGCCCGGCTTTGTGCGCAATTCGCGGCGCACCACATTCTCGTAAAGGCGGTCGTTACCATTGATGCGCACCTTGTTCAGGTGTGCCTGCTGACCTTCTACGATGCGCATTTCAAGGTCGATAGAGTCGCCAACGATGTTCACGTCGGTGGGTTGCAGGTTATAAAACAAGTAGCCGTGGTTCCAATACTGGTTTCCAACCGCGTCTTCGTCTTCCGTTAAGCGCTTGTTCAGCAGCTTTTGGTCGTACACGTCGCCCTTCTTCATGCCCAGAAGTGCGTTGAGATAGTCGGTTGAATAGACAGTGTTTCCTACCCAAGTGACGTTACGCAGGTAGTATTTCTTACCCTCGTCCACTTTTATATGTATGTTCACATGTTTCTCGTCGGCGTTCCAATGGTGTCTTCCAAAGATGGTAGCATCGCGAAAAGCCCAGCTCGTTGTACTTCTCGATAAGTTTCTTTTTGTCGGCAGCCCAGCGTTCGGGGTAAACTCTTGGCCTTAAACAGCGATGAAAAGCTTACCTGCCTCGTGGGTTTTGGCGAATGCGCCCTTGCGCAAAAAGCCGCCCTATAATCTTTCTGCTAGGCAGTTGTGCGTTACCTTCGATGATGATGTCCGCACCTTCATCTTTTCTTTCTTGTCGATGATTACGTCGAGTATCACCTGGTTCTTGTTAGACACGTCGTCGCGTTGGCGAATTTCGATGTCGGCATTCTTAAAGCCTTTGTCGTCGAAATAGCGTTTGGCCCAAAATCTTGGCACGGTCTATCATGTTGGGCGTAATCTGCGCACCTTTTTAGCAGTCCCAGCTTGTTTCCCATGTCTTCGCGTTCCGACTTCTTCAAACCGACATAGTTGATCACCGAGACACGCGGGCGCAAGGCAAGGCTAACGTGCAGGTAAATCTTGTCGCCAACAATCGAGTCGGCCGAAATCTTCACGTCAGAGAACAGCCCATGACCGCCAATAACGTTTTACGGCATCGGTGATTTCGTTGCCGGGAACGGTTATTTCCTGCCCCACACTCAATCCGGATATGCCTGCCAGCATATAGTCTTCGTAGCCTTCGATGCCCGAAACGTTGATGCCGCCCAGCACCAACGTTTTGGGTGTACCGGCGTATGATATGTCTGGGTACACGATTTTGCCCTGTGCGGCGGCATTAAGCCCGCACAAGCAGAGGGCGACAACAGGAAAAACCTTGCGTAATATCTTCATTTTTGGGTTGTTTTCTATCTTTATAAGTCAATATACTTCATGCCTGCCGTTCAGGACTCGCTTTCTACTTGCATGCCCGTTTTGCCGAATCGCCTTTGCCGCGCTTGGTAACTGGCGATGGCTTGGTGCAAGTCGGCCTCGTCGAAGTCGGGCCAATAGGTGTCGCTGAAGTACAGTTCCGAGTAAGCAATCTGCCAGAGCATGTAGTTAGAGATGCGCAACTCTCCACCTGTGCGTATCAGTAGCTCGGGGTCGGGCATGAAAGCCGTTTCCAATCGTTCGTTCATCAGCTCTTCGGTGATGTCTTCGGGCTGCAATGTTCCTGCTTTCACGTCGCGTGCGATGCTTTGTGCGGCGCGCGTCAGTTCTCATCTCGACGAGTAGCTAAGTGCCACCACCATGGTCATTGCCGTGTTTTGTGCAGTGTGTTCCATGGTTTCTTGCAGTTTGTCTTGCACCGATTGGGGCAGGCGTTGTATGTCGCCCACCACTTGGAAACGCACGTTGTTCTTCATGAAGATTTCGTCTTCTAGCGAAGAGAGCACCAAACCCATCAGCGCGGCAATTTCCGTTTCGGGCCTACTCCAATTCTCTGTGGAGAAGGTGTAGAGCGTTAGGAACTTCACCCCTAGGCGCACACTCCGAAGTGATACGTCTCACGGTGTCCACTCCGACTGATGTCCGTAGCTTCTTTCTTTTTCCGCAGTTCCTTTTGCCCATCGTCCGTTGCCGTCCGCAACGATGGCAATGTGTCGGGGTATGCGTTTGATGTCTAGTTCTTGTTCCATTAATCGTCTTTGTTACAGGTTCTGCATTGGGCATGAAACTATATGTGAGCGACAGCGATAGGGGCCCGAATAGCCGTCTTTGTTTTTGAACATGCTCACGCCGCACTGTATAGGGGGTCGGCAACGCCGTCAACTTGTCGCTCGTTACCCAAAAGTGCGCTGGCCCATTTCCAGCCCAAGGTTCAGCCGCTCAGCCAGCTTTGTATTTCACGCCCACGCCTAAGGATAGGTTGGTCGTTGCATTTTTCGCCGCTAACGAGCGTCAGCCCCAGTCCGCCCAAATGCGCAGGGGCGTAAGCGGCTGCTGCTCCGCGATAGTCGCGCCCTGCGCGTAAGGGGCCAAAAGTTGTACTCGTCGACCGCCCACATCCACTAAGCGGCGGTTAGTAGGGCGATGCGATAGGCGAGGTAATAGGTGCGCTGCCTTGCGACGACCTTTATCTTGCTCGCAAGGCGGCCAACCCAGCAGGTGCATATAAGGGGTTTATCACTCGCCGCAGAACCAGTCCGCCCATAGGTTGCACACGGAAGATGTTTGCATTGAGTCGCCCAAAGTGGGTATGTCCCTAATGTGCCGCCCGCCTCGCGAGATAAGTGGGTCTCCTTGCGCCATCGCTCCCGTAAGGAGCGCGACGAACAGAGCGCAGCGTTGCGGGCCAGTTTCTTTTCACCTTATTATATATACGTACATGGCGGCTTGTTGGGCGTATTGTGCCCTTTGCCGCGTTTGCCGTGTTATTTATTTTGTAGCCCAGCCCACACTGTTTTGCGAACGCGCCAAACTTTTACCCGTGCCAGCGCAAAACCAGCCAGATGTGTGTTGTCTTTGTCGGCACCATTGCAAAGTGATTGGTGTTCTTTGCGATGTCGGTGGGCATCGTATAGATGCGGTTGGTGCGCCACGACAGTCCGCCGTCGGCACTTAGATACACGTCTTTCAACGCCTGCACGCTGCTACTTGCGCCCATACCTGCGCCGCCCACGGCCAAGCGCAGCCCATGAGCCACCGCTCTGCGAGGTTAGACATGCGGGAAGTCGCGGATCTGCCTCCAAGCTATTGTAGTAGGCCCACTTCTGTGTAGAGCTTGCTTGTCCGTATTCGAATACCTTACCCCACACCACGGGTGAAGAATCGCCTGCATGCCCGGCCTCTGCGCGGTTGCCAAGCAGCACCACTTGTTCGGTTTTGTCGCTTGCCGAGTGGTTCCAAACAACCATGTTGAAGTCTTGTTGCGGCAGATATGCGGAATTTGCAGCCAGTGCTTGACTTGCAATTTGCGTTGTGCCAGCCTTGGCCAGATATAGTTGGCCGTCTGTGCCGAGCAGATGTAGCCCCGCATTAGATACACCCAAGAGGCGCGACATGCCAGAGGCAGCCACGCCAAGGTCGGTCCACGATGTGGCATCGTCCGACTTCCACAAACGTCCACCGCTCACACGTATGCTGTGCCATTGAAACTAACGGCGTTTTTCCATGCGTTGGCATCGGGCGAGAACGAAGGCGAGAGCTTGGCCCATGACTTTCCGTCGGCAATAGGCGACCCGTAAACCACCGTTCCACTAGCAGTAGACCCGAAAACCAGTACCGTAGAACCGGCGTTTGCCACGCGCAGCCCTTGCAAAGAGGCTAAAGCCGAAACCGTGGCCAAGTTGTTCCACTTAAAGTCGTTGGGCTTTTGCTTGTGCACACGCACGTCTACGGTGTACTTTTGCGAGTACTTTTGCGAGTTGCTGTACACAACGAAAGTGCGCTCGGAGGTAAAGTCCACCGAGTCTTGCCCGTTTTTATAGTACGCAGTGGAGTCGCTGGTAAGGCTTTTCAGCGTAACCACGCCTGCGTTTCTGGTAGAGAAGGTGCCAACAATTTTTCTTTTTGGTTCACGCCGTAGGGCAGTGAGTCGAGGTTGTACACCCTTTTGTTTATCTGGTCGATGTAGAACACGTAGTTCTTTGCATCGAGTTTTCTGTAATATACACTGTCTTTCTTGCCATCCTTCGTGGTAGAATCCACCCTTAAACTTAGTTTCCCAAGGGTGAAAGCCGTAATGGCGGTGTCGTCGTAGTAGGTGATGTCCCTATCATTGTCGTTAAGACATGATGCAAACACAAAACCCGCCGAGAACAGCAAAGCAAGAGACCATCGCATTTTTCTGATTCTGCTTTTGAATTAATTTAGCTGCAAAATTTAGTGAGAATTCCTCAAATAAACTGCGTTTTGTTCGCTTTATTGTGCAAAATATGATAAACGCGCTGCTTTTTTAAGGTATTTTACGTGCTTGGGCGGTGGTGGGCGATGGGCAGCGTGCAACATGCGTGCCTCGGTTTTCGGCTTTTTGGTGGGGTAAACAAACTGGATAATACCTGCTTTGTAGGACTTGTGTGTTAAGAAAAAGCCATTGGGCTTGATGCCTTTTGAGCGTTTCAACAACGAGAAACGATGGAGGGCATTGTCAACTTTGATTGGGCATGATGGCATTTTTGAGCGTTTCAACAACTGGAGAGTAATAGCTTGCAACTGATTAGTTATTGGGCATGATGGCATTTTTGAGCGTTTCAACAACTGGAGAGCAATAGCTTGCGAATGATTAGTTACTGGGCACGATGCCTTCTTTGAGCGTTTCAACAACGGGAGAGCAATAGCTTGCGAATGATTAGTTGTTGGGGCATGATGCCATTTTTGAGCGTTTCAACAACGGTAGAACAATAGGTTGCGAATGATTAGTTACTGGGGCATGATGGCATTTTTGAGCGTGCCAACAACTGGAGAGCGATAGCTGCAGAATGATTAGTTATTGGGCATGATGCCATTTTTGAGCGTTTCAACAGGAGAGCAATAGCTTGCGAATGATTAGTTACTGGGGCATGATGGCATTTTTGAGCGTGCCAGCAGCAGTTGTGCCATTTTTCAGACCTCTCCTATCCCTAAACAGATAATCGGGTTTGTTTTCAATCTTTCTCCCCTCGTTATCTTTTTAGTTAATTTTGGTGCATATATTTTACAAAACACGCTTCGCTTGGCACTCCATTCTAGCGAAATTTTAGGTTGAAAAACATGCTTTTTGCTGCAATTTTCAGCTTTGGGCAATTCTTTTTCAGTCCATTTTTGATGGTTTTGCTTGCATTTAGCACCATTTTGCCCTTTCTATTTGGTTGCCTTTTCTTCTTTTTAAAGGCTCCAAAAACGATGTTTTTACCACTAAAACAGCACTTTTTAGGGTGCATTTTGCCCCTTTCAGCCATGCTTTTAATGTTTCTAAAAGGTTTTGTTTATACCATTGCAGCGTATTTTATGCTTTTTCTGTCTTGCATACTTTTGCGCAGCAAAAACGCCGCATTTAGCAGCATATTGGCTTGCGTTTTGCACCAAAAACGCACTGCATTCTAGCACCAAAACGCACTACGTTTAGCACCAAAAATGCACTCCATTTAGCGGCAAATAGCCCAAAAGTAGGTGCAAGTAGTGGCTTGTTTCAATAAAATTCATTTTGCCGCATGCACATGCTAACCCCTTTTGCATCAAAACAAACCCTCGCGAGAATTGATTATTTGCGGCGGGGTGGGCGGTTGAGTGGAGAAAAAGGGCACTCTTCGTGTTAAAATTCTTGCTGAAAAAGATGACGTTTCGGACAGGTCGGACAGGTCGGACAGGTCGGACAGGTCGGACAAGTCGGACAAGTCTGACTGGTCTGACTAGTCTGACAAGTTAACAAAACTGATGGGCGTCAGCCATTTTTTCACCTTTTCACCTTTTCACCCTTTCACCTTTAAAAGCCCTTTCACCATTATACAAGTTTACTTAACTAGTGTTGCCGTTTGCTGCTAACCAACTAAAAATAAACTTTCATCCCTACAAGCAATGTTCGGCCGCGCAGTGCATACTGGTTGTAGGTGCTACTTAGGTTGTTATACGTGGTGTTGTTATAGTAACGTTGGTTCAGTATGTTGTTAATGTGCAGCGTAAAGTCGGTTTTGCGATATTTGTACAGACAATTGAAGTCGGCAAACAGCGTTTGTTTTCTTGTTCCATCGTTGAAAAAGTTGGCGTAATGTTAGGTAGAGAACGAGAAATTTAAGGCATCCGTGGGCATCAGCGTCAGTTCCAACTCTTGCGTAAACAACCTTGTGCGCGTCTTCATCGCGCCAATTTCGAGCGAGTTAATGTTGTATTGCGCACGATAAGCCACATCCAGCCACGCCCAAACGTTGCTGTTGAGGCTGGCCGATGTTTGCAGCGAGCCCGACTTAAATTGGGTGTTGACGCCGTTTTGGTACATGCTGTTGGTGTTTTGGGACAGCATGCACTCCACAGTGAACGTGCCTTTGAGCCATTCCAGACGTTTGCTCATGGTGGCCATAGCCATTGTGCCATGCGAGTGGTTGTCGTTTTCCACCGTTGAATAATATGTCATGCCGCGTTTGTCTACCTGTTTGGTGCGCAACAGGTTGCTGTAGCGCGTGTTAAGGGCCACACTGGCGCGAACGAACAGCATGTGCATGTAGTCGGTGTACGACACAAAGGCCATCTCTTGCCAGCTGCGCGACCCATAAAAACTGATGGGCGACACCATGAACGTGCGGTAATCTACCAGCATCGGCATGGCGTGGCTATCGTTAACCGATGGCTCATGGCTGTTCATGGCCACGTTTGCCCCCAGTTTCCAGCGCGAATTGAGTTCCCAACTTTTTTGCGCCCATAGACAGCAGAAAGAGGCTCTCTCTTACGAAAGAACCTCTTTGAAAGTTGTCCCAGATGGACTCGAACCACCGCTGACAGAACCAAAAACTGCTTAGTGCTACCATTTACACCATGGGACAATTAACGGGTCAAAAGGTACTCGTTTTCGGACACTACCAAATTTTAACCAACTTTTTATGCTTAATGGGCAAAAATGTGGAAGAGGCTTTAAAGGTGAAAAAGGTGAAGAAGTGAAAAAGGCTTTTAAAGGTGGAAAGGTGAAAAGAGTGAAAAGGTGAAAAGATGGCTGACGCCCATTAAGGGTGAAAAAGTGAAAGGGTGAAAAGGTGAAAAGATGGCTGCGCCCCACCGATGAACGGGCAGGTCTAATGTAGCTAAAAAGCTAGAATGCCTAGTATTACTAGAGACCTAGAACCCCTAGAAAACCTGGCATAAGCTAGAACGCCTAGTATAACTAGAAAACCTAGAACAGCCAGAATGACTAGCCCACTTGCAACTAAACCAAATGCTTGTTAACTCGTCAACTTGCAAGGGCGAAAAAGGTCGCAATTCTATTGCAAACTACACAGATGATGAAACAAACACTTGCCAGTCGCCATCCTTCTCTCTGCGTTCGATATAGCCCTTTCGTGTCATTTGTGCCAGCTGTTTCTTTACTGCCGCCGTTACAATGCCAGCTTTCTTCGACAATTGTTCTATTGTTATGTCGGGTGTTTGTAGCATTGCCATTAGCATCGTACTGCTAGACGCACTGCGGAAAGTTATTTTCTGGCCATCGTACCACCATACGTTAGCCGACTGTTCTGTTGCAAAGCCGATGTTGTATTGCAGCTCTTCTGCTACCATCGCCTTGAAGTATTTAAGAAAACGCTTTCTAATTTGTGCCAGACTGGCATGTGCACCAGCTGATGGTGAAGAACCTACGTCAACATCCGCTTCGTGTAAGGCGTCGAGGTATTCGTTCTTGTTGCGACTGCGAACCACCACCATCGGCCAGCCATGCCGTGCAAGGATATAGTTTACCAACGGCGGACAATACGCCCGTTACCATCTTCGAAAGGGTGAATGCGAATATAACGATAATGGAAAAGAGCCGCCAGTTCTACGGGCGACATCACTCTTGGCCTCCATAGCATTATACCAGTCCACCAAATCTGCTCATTAATGCTGGGGTTTCTTCGGGCGAGGCATAATCGAAACGTTCGCCATAGCGTGTAATTACGCTATTGGGGCGTGTCTTATATCTGCCTGCGTGGATGGTAAAAGCTTTGTTTGGCTGCTGTCGGGCGATTGGCGATGCGTGGTATAATCTTCTCGTAGTAGCACATGATGAAGTTGCCGAATGAAATTCTGTGTTAAAGCGGTGCGCGCTTTCATTTCATCTTCTAGCATCTTTACGCTTGCCAAACTGGCTTTCATGTCCACAAAGTCTTTCAGCTTGCCTTCGCCGCTTACCTTTCCAAACAGCAACAAAAAGCTCTGTTTGACCGTACGTAAGCGTATTGCCTTCTATGTGGTTGCTGTTGTAATTATACTCCACAGTAAACCGTTGGCTAAGCAAAAACTGCTTGCGCTCGTTAAGCGGTTGAAGCGCTTTCCACTTGTCATACAATGCTTGCAACTTATCCATAACGCTAAAAAAATATATGTTCAAAGGTGGCCATTGGCTGACTTTTAAAGGTTGTTTCTGGTTGACAAGTTAACGGGTTGACGAGGTTAACAAGTCTGATTTTCCTGCTTTTTATGCACATGCCGACTTAACGAAACAGGCTTTCCTCACGTGTTTCTGGGCGCAGACTGCATTTCGCGCATTCGCACAGCGTAATGTGCAAAGGGCATTTGCTGTGGCCAATGGCACGCAAGTGTTGATACAAAGATACAATAATAATGTGATGGTGCGCAAAAACCTTAGGCTATTGTTGCGTTGTACCCGAAATATTTAGCAGCTGTTGTTGCAAAACGAACAATAGGCTAAGCGGTTTAGCCCCCACAAATGCGCTATCTTATGCACGCCATTTCCTGCTAACCCACATCAGCACAAAATAAAGTAGCGCGCCAGAGATTAGCCCGGCAAAGGCATCGATGGCGTAATGGGCCATGATATACACGGTGGAGAAACACATCAGCACGAAGAAAGGCAGCAGACAGAGTACTAAACGCCGGTTGCGCGTGTGCCAAGCAAGGAGCATAATGACGGTGTTGATGCCCACGCTGACTGCTGGGGAAGGCAGCCGTAGGACGCTTGCCCGCCCTCCCGTGAGCGTGCTCCACCATCTGATAGAATATGCCATTGGCATAGCCAGGACTGGTAAGGCGTTCGCTGTGCAGGTTGAAGTAGTCGCCAACGTTGGGAAAAATGCCCATCGCTATCTTTTCCATGCCCACGGCAGGATAGTAATATTGCGGACCCGTTACGGGCAAGGCCACGAACACCACATAATAGATGAAGAAAGCGGCGATGAGCAGCGAACGATGCCTTTTCGAACTCGGCGTAACGGCAAAAGAAGTAAAACAGCGTTACGGCCAATATCATGGGGAAGTAAGAGGCGTAGCCCATGTCCATCAATTCGCTAAACCGAGCGGAAGGCATGGCATCGCAAAACACCAGCGCAGGTTGAAAACCAAACACCGATTGCTCGGCTTGGGCAAACACATGGTCGAGGTTGGGCGGTATGCGGTTAAGCTCGTAGGTGTCGGGATACCAGCAAGAAAGCAAATAAAGCTGTGCCACAACGCGCGTTAGCTTGGTGAACCGACAAGGCACAAGGCGGTAAACAACCCACATGCAACGATGATGATGCCGATGCGAACGCGTCCCCATATCATGGATTCAGGGTTGGCAAGTTTGGTATAAGTGAAGAACACCATGAGCAGCGTTAGTGCCATGTAAGCCAGCACAACCCATTCTAGTGCCATCAGCCCCTTTTTGGGCGACTTCTCTATTGCGAAGAGTGATTTGATGAAGTTCATTATCGTGTAGATGCAGTTACAACCAACCGTTCTCCTTATACCATTTCACGGTTAGCGCGGTGCCTTCTTCGAGGTTCACTTGGGCGTGATAACCCAGTTCGTCCATCGTCGGTTCGATGTTACACCGCCAGTTGCGTTGTTTCAATATGTGGTACTTGTCGTTGTTGAGTGCCGAAATGCGCCCCGTTGCTCGGCCAATGTACTCGCCAAAGAACGTAACCACGCGCAAGAACCATACGGGAGCCTTGATGCGCAACATCCAAGGTTTGCCCAAATTGCGGTGGATTAGGTCGCTGAAATCGTACGAACGGTCACGCCGCCGTCGCTAGAAATACTTTTCGGCCGCTCATGCCGTGGTCGAGAGCCAAGAAAACAGCCTGAACCACATCTTGAACATACACAGAAAAGTGATGTCTTGCGGCTTGTATCCACGGCAAAGTCGATGTGTTGCTTGATGCTTTTGGCCATGAGGAAGTAGTCTTTCTCGCGCGGACCGTACACGCCGGTGGGCCTTAGCACGATGTAAGGCAACACCACATCGGTTATTTCGCCGTCTTCGTTCTTGTGATTTAGCGAGTCTAGGTATTGTTCGGCCAACAACTTGCTGTGTCCGTAGGCCGTGTTAGGCATCGGGTTGGTCGGTTTCTTGTATCTTCAGTAAGGCTGTTGTTCGCGTACAGGACCGAAAACGCTGAGCGAAGATATGAACACAAAGCGTTTAAGCGGCATTTTCAGGTCTATCACAGCATTGGCCAAGTTCTTCGTTCCCTCAGTGTTTACTCGGTAAAAATCGTTGCGATGCAAACATTTGGTTGCTCCCGCAGCATGCACCACGTAGTCGAAATGGTGTCCGCTGAGTTGGCTTTTCAGTCGTTCGGCATTGCCCAAATCAAGCTCCACGAGCAGAATGCTTGTCTTGGAGGTATTCTTTTGAGCTGCTTTTCCTTACGGCCGCCCACACTTCCATGCCTCTGTTAAGCGCTTCTTCTACGATAAAGCTCCCGATAAACCCGCTTGCACCTGTAACAAGTATTTTGTCCATAGTCGATAATTGTTCTTTTCTTCGTTAACAAGTTTACGAAATGGCGGCACAAGGTTGCCATACGCGCCTACATGTTAACTATTGGCTTAGCCAAAAAACGTACGGAATGTTAGCCCTTTTGGGCTTCATCCCTAACATTAAAATGCAAAGATACCACAGATTTTTTACAAAAACGAAAGGTGGGTGGGATTTTTAAACCCCAATCGGCCGTCAAACCGATTGGGGTTTAATTGTTCGGGACCAACTGAACTGCGTGCCAGATTACCAAT
>BNJS01001302.1_pt1 | contig 41106 bp, 34 predicted proteins | sample 8540461 | NCBI WGS metagenome assembly BNJS01 (sample SAMD00202454, study PRJDB9452) | human saliva metagenome | isolation source: human saliva | place: Japan
CCTGGTGTTTTCCGCGCTTTCTTGTAGTGCACTTGTCTTAGTATAACGCACTTTCGCCTATAATTAATGGTGGACACTTCCTAGTGAAGTGTCCACCATTTTCTTTTACTTTCTCATGTCCGTTAGATTAATATCATTTTTCTCTGCATTTCTCGTTTACCTTTTCCGCTTTTGGGGATATAGAGATATACGACCCAGTTAGATTCTCGCTTCCCTAGCTGAAAAGTAGTGACCGCTTCGGTCGTTCTATCCTATAATCATTAACCAAACTGCCCAAACCCTGTTCGGCAGCCTTCTGATGAAGGACTTTAGAGGGGGTGAAATCATGGAACAATCTTCCAACATGTTACGTGAAGCCTACGTTGAATTTACCAGCAACGGCACTGTTGTCACTTTCTACTACGACACTCTTCGTGACACTCGTGAGGGAGAAACTTTTGAAACACTAATCAAATGTGGAGGTGGTTATACTGAGGTATGCAAGGACAATAGAAGCATAGAACTTGTTGTCTTTGATGCTTCCTTCAAAGAGTATTCCCCATGGAGCACTAGCTTTATGTTTTGTGGTTGCACTAATCTTAAAAAGATTCAAGGACTCGAGAATTTGAATACAGATAAAGTCGAGAAGATGTATTCAATGTTCAATGGTTGTGCTTCTCTTCGCTCTTTGCACTTGTCACATTTCAAGACTGCTAGAGTTAGAGAGATGCAGTATATGTTCAGCGGTTGTCGTTCTCTCACTTCACTCAATCTCTCTAGCTTTAACACTGCTAGAGTAACTAATATGCAGTCAATGTTCTCCGACTGTTCTTCATTGGTGACATTAGATCTCACTAGCTTCAATACCTCTAACGTGCAGACTATGTCTGAAATGTTCTTCAATTGCAGTGCATTAACCACTATCTATTGTAATTACGAGTGGCAACTGAAGGGAGCACGTAGTATGTTCGCAGACTGCATCAAGTTGAAAGGGGCAGTGCCTTACAACATGATGAAAGATGGTGGCGATATGGCGAACCCAGAGACCGGATACTTCACCTACAAAACAGAAGAAGCAGAGAGTACTGCTGAAACCACTCAAGTACCAGCAGGTGGCATTTCCACAGCTCCCCAGCAAGAATCAGCTCTGAAAGGTTGCAGCTGGTTTACGCTCCAAGGCACGCCCCTCGAAGGACGTTTCGAAGACCTCCCTGCAGGAATGTATATCGTGAAGAAACTAGCTATTTCAGGAGTGTCTTGTGGATCGTTAGTGACGTCCTCCCCATATTTTCTGCACTCCAAGACTTCGCTTTATCTAGCCCATCCCTCCCCAATGATGCCAATGTTACCTCTTTGTCACCGCATCATTGAGGAGGGGTAATTCAGGAAGTCATGCGTACCTCTCCATGTTGTGTAAGACCTTGTCCGATTAAACCACTAAAAATCTCCGACGTTTCTCAAAAAACGTCGGAGATTTTTCCAAAAACGTTGGAGTTTTTTCGAATTTTCTCCGAGAAAATTTTGAAAATCTCCGACGCTTTTTCTGTTACCTCCGAGATTTACTCGTAGAGGTTTGGTGCAGAGCAACATAGATGATGGATAGTGTTCTAAACTTAGGACAAATGGTCTAATGACCGATTTGGTGTCATTGTTCCCATCCGTTTATCTCGCCAACTGGAATTTGAGGTTGATACCGAAGTCTTGCACCGTGGTGGGGAAGGCGGAAGAGGTGAGGAGCGGACGGTTCATCTGTCGTTCGTAGTAGGCAGAGATGGTGAAGAAACGCGATACGGCATAATCTGCTGAGAAGGATATTTGCACCGCTCTGTTGCCACTCGTGGCTTGAGAAAGCGTGGTGAGGAGATTGCGTTGTAGCGCACTCTGATCACGGAACGAGAGGTCCAGACGCAGGTTGAGCGAGTGGGCAAAACCATCACCAGATGCACCCGAAGCACTATCAGAAAAACTGTCGTTGTTGGAGTTGTTGGCTGAAGCACTTCGTGCTGAACGACGAGATTTGCTGCTTTTTCCTTTTACACCACTACCACCAAACGTGGGGAACTTGAAATCATTGACCCGATAGCCAAAGCCCACAACAATATCGTTGGAGTGGGTCTCGGTGAGCAACTGAGAAGCCATGGAGAGCGTAAGCACACGTGTGCGACGCATTTCCAGTTTGGCAGTCATGCTGTTGTAGAAAGTGGCATCTACACCCAAGAGGGGAGAGAAACTTTCGTTGATGCTCACTGTCGAGATATCGAATTGCGACGAAGGTTGTGGACGACCATTCTCCACATTGCTGATGAATCCGAGTCCATCCACTGCGGAACGATAGCTTTGGAAGCTATTGTACGAACCAACATTGTAAAGACTGCGATAGCTGTGGTTGAGGTTGATGGCACGGAACCATCGTTTGAAGGCAGGTAGTGACGCCAGTCCAGAGTAAGTGAGCGTCCAGTTGGGCAAGAGCTTCGTTAGGATGGGGAAGATGTCGGTAGATCCTCCCATGGAAGTATAAGTGTCCAAGAATGCAGGTATCATCACCTCACTGGAATACTTGCCTACTACGCCATTTTCGGGGTTGTAGGGTTGTCCACTCCATGAGCCGAGTCCAGCAGGGTAGGTGGTTCCTACATAACGCTGTTGTAGTCGAGCTTGATAACGATCGAGGGCATCTAGGAACTGCTGGAAGCGCGCACTGCGGTAGCCATTATCTGCCGTACCATTAGAGGAGAAAGCACTACCGAGGGAGAGAGTGGTCATTGCAAAGGAGCCACTTTGGAGCGATGGCATTCCCTCAAACATGTATTGTATGGTCTTGTTGCGATTGTGATTGCGCGAGAAAGTGAGGCTGATGCGGAAATCGCGTGCCGGTTCTATCTGTGCGCGCAGCTGGAAGTCCTCCGTTTGGGCGAAGGTAGCAGGTGTGGTGATGCTGTCGCTTTGGAGCAACCAACCTCTGTCGGCTGCCTGTTGCACATAGTCTTCGCCTGCTGTGGCAAAGGCAAAGTCGAGCCCAGGCACAAAGAGGCTGCCCATGCGTGACTGTCCGAAGATGTCGCCCACATTAGGCATGAAACCCGGGAGAGAGAGTTGCGCATTGTTGCGATAGCTCACATTGAAATTGCGCAGACTCATCAATCCGCGTGCGCCCACTTCAGCTACTTTATACCATGTTTGTTCCTCCATACGCTTGCGAGCTGCCACGGTAATCTTGAGAGAGTCTGCACCGCGTGAGAGCACTTCGATGCGGTTGATGTCGAGCACTTTGTATTTGATGGCATAGCGTGAGCCGTCTTTGCGAATCGCAACGACACGGAGCTTCTTGCTGCCTTGGTTGTGAGGAACAATGAAGGTAGTGTCAGCGCGCAGCACGATTTCTTTCTCGTAGAACTTCTTTTCAGGTTTCGTGTTGCGCGTGTTGCTCTGCGAGAACTTGCGATTCACTCGCTTCAAGAAAGGCACCTTATTATATAGGTTTTCCATATTGAAGCGACCATTGGCGGTGATGTCGCGGCGGTTGGCAATGTTGTTGCCCAAGGATTGCCCTGTAGTGCTCTCGATGCCGCGTGTCCAGTTGTAGGAACTTCCGTATTTAGCATCGGCAGTGATCCAGTCGAGGGCAGGGATTTTGTTGAGCGGAATGTTCCACGACAATTCGGCATTCTGCTGATAGGCGAGCGGACGACCAAGTTCTAGGATGCTGCGTGTGATGGAGTCCTTCCATGCTGTGTAGCGATCGGGATAAAGCGCTTCATTGACGGGCGTATTGGGTTGCTCAATCTCCGCATTGGTGCCAGAGGCAAAGTTGAAGTGAATGTTTTTAGTAGGATCCCAACGGAGTTGGAAGCTACGATTCCACAAGAAGTCGCTAGAGAAGGTGAGCGGAAGCGTCTTGTTCTCTAGATTCTCCATGTCGCGCTCTTGGAGTTCATAGTAGTGGCGCGAAATATCCGAGTTGAACGCAATGCTTTGTGGCAAATAGTTGATGCCAAAATCCTTGAAGATGCGCAACCAAGGAGATTTAGATTTGATGATACCACGAAGCGGCTCAAATGAAAAACGTCCTGGCGAATAGGCATAGGCAAAGTTCATTTTTCCAATTCATATCTCGCTCCCAAGCCGTCGTCGTACCTGCAGTGTGGCGCGTGGATTGTGCAAAGCCAAGTGTGAAGTTCCCCAAGTCGTAAGGCATGGGGCTTCCTTTTGTGGTGCGGTTGAAGCGTAGACCAGAAACGGAGAAGTTCTTGTTCATCACTACGCGATTGGTGAGGTCACGTAGGGAGTCGCGCTGCGCCGATGTGGGGAACGAAGCCAGCGCATCCGCCATCGGCATGTCGGTGTCGAGGGGATTGTAGCGAGGAGTTATCACCTCTTTGGAGTACGAATAGTAGACAGGCGCAGTGAGCTTCACTTTCTCGGGGACGAGTTTGCCCAATTCCACATTGGTCGTCACGGAGAATTGCGAAAGATCGTCGTTGCGACGCTGGCTCACGGTCTCTTCCAATCCACCGAATCCGTTCGTTTCTAGGTGTCCACTCAGATTGATAGTCGCCAAATCGGAGAGTTGGATATTGAGTTGGCTTTGAGCTGCCCAGCCCCCTTGGTTGGCAAGTCTTGCAGACGGAGTTCGTTTGCCCACACTTCGACACTGCGCGGAGCGCGCGAGTTGTTGCGCACACCAATCATGATGGTGCGCACTTCGCCCAAGGAAGGATTACCCTGAATGCTCACTTTATTCTTGGGGCGCGCAGGGTCATATTCTGCGAACAGCTGGGTGAAGGTTGCCAAACCTTGTGCTTTCTTGCGGTTGCGACCAGCCTTCAATCGGGTGAAGAGGTCAAGATCCACATCGAGCATGTTGTCATTGGGCCATACCGCACGGCGCCCCACCTCACCACCGTAGCGACCTTCGGGAGTGAGGGTAAGAGGAATCTCGTATTCGTAGAAGTTGTTTTTATAGTCAGAACCCAAACGTACGAACAAGCTGATTTGACCATCTGCCAAATCTTTGTCGCTAGGGAGGGCGTTGGCATGGACAAAAAGTTGCAAGTGCTTGTAGCGACGGAGGTCGAGCTGCGTGTTTTTATATACCGCACGCGCATCTCCACTGGAGAGGTTCTTCACGGTCAGAGAGAGTGCTTGCTCATTGTTTTCAAGCACCTGTTCTTGTCCCGGTTCGATGCTACGGCTGATGCCAGGAGGAAGCACGTAGTTCACTGGAGTTTTCTCGTTGTTTTCCTCAAAGTTCACCGCACTTACCACCATTTCGCCCGATTGTCCACCGAGTCCCGTGGTGTAGAGAGGCTGTTCGTAGTCGCGCCATTCTCCGCGCACCAAGTTGAGCGTCGCTAAACGCAGCACGGCAGGCTGGTCAAACCCCGTCATAAACATGCGCATGAAGCGGATGGAAGAGAAATCGTTGATGCTTCCGTAGCGACGTTCGTATTGTTCGATGGGGATGCGGAAGAGATACCACTTCGTTTCTGGTGTCTTGCCATCTCGAGTCTTCGCATTGATGGTTCGACTGTCTACGATGTAGTTTTGTCCCACTTGCATGGCGTCAGGACGGATTTGCACGCGATATTGGTAGTATTTCTCGTATTCGTTGAGCGTATAGTCCTGATTGATATCCTCCACATCGGGAGTGATCTTGTAGGCTGTGGAATAGCGTTCGGGAGAAGCATCGGCAGCTACAGAGTTACCATTGGGGTTGTTGATAAACTTGTAGCGATCGAGGATGCTCATGCGGCGTTCATCAAAGTCCGTACCGCGGTAATAGTGATAGCGGTCGGCTGAAGGACTTTGTAAAAGTGAGTCGTAAACTTCGGGACGCACACGGCTGCGCACGTCTTCGAGGAACTTTGCATAGGGACCAAAGGTGCGTTCTTCTTCGGAGGTCAATCCGTTGAAACCTATGTCTTGCAGTCGGCGACTGTCGGAAGCGGTGTTGAAAGCATAGGTCACTGCACTTTGGTTGGGCACCCATCCCCAAGCAGTTTGCGTGAGTTGCGAGTGGTCGCCATCCACAGGCATTCCGCTTTCGTAGAACTTGCGACCATCGCGGAGTACATCTTCTGAGATTTCTCCTAGATTGAAATAGAGATTACCCGTATAGTTCGGGGTTTTTCCGTCAATCTCTGTGAAAGGATCCATCATCCAAAACTCGATGTACGCCACATTTGCGGCTTGGAAATCGGAAGTTTCGAGACGACGCATCATACCTCCCCAGCGTTGGGTGGGATTAGCCAGATGTCCATCACGATCGAGGGTTGGGTCGAGGTTGTAAGGTCCGCGTTCGTTGGGATAGAATGCTAGGTTGAGCACAGGAAGCGTGGCAGCATCCTTGTAGTTCAACGACTTGTTGGGGTAGAGGTCGCTGACATAAACCTCTCTCACTCGTGCGTCCGATAGTTGACGCAAGTCGGATTTGATGTGACCAGGGGTGAGGGACGAGTTGCGACGTGTAAAGAGTGGATCGATTGTGTACCACGCTAGGCGCGCGCGGTTGTAGCCAGAGCGCACATCGTTGTTGAGTTGCGACTCCGCAAACATGGAGGGCACCGAAGATAGACTCCATTGTTGGGGTGCAGAGATGTCGATTTCAGTCTTGGCATTCTCAAAGTCGTCTAAGTAAGATGCACGACCTTGCACTTCACTGCTTTGTCCAGCAATGAGGTGCGCGAATTCAGCGGTGAAGTTGATGGAAGATGGAGCAGAGGCGTGCACGAAGGGTAGGCGGTTCACCAGATTAGTGAGCCACTGACTTTGCTGTTTCCATGCCATGTTCAGCCCCCAAAGGGTGTTGTTGAGCGGTTCACTACCCAGTGCAACCTTAGAGGTCAAAGGTTGCTCGCTGAGATGCAGGAGAGAACCTCCAAATTGGAAGTCGCGTGAAAAGTCGTATTGCCAGTTCAAGCCCATCATGGTCTTGCGCTGCAACCGTAGTCGGTGTTGGACTCTACGGAGCATTGGATGGGTGTTCCAGCATCGAGGATACTCTTGTTGAGGATGCGTACGACACCAGCACTGTAGTCTACGGTGTAGTCACTGCCTTCGGTGAGAATTTGTCCGCCAGCAGTCACTACCACACTTCCTTGTGGTATGCCAGAAGTGTTGAGGACAATCTCGTCGCTCTTTGTAGCTTTATAGCGACCTTTGATGACAAACTTGTTGTGCTCTGCCACTTGTTTGGCAATGGTGCGCGTAGAATCGTAGAGTTCGGTGTAAGCAAAATTGCGCGCCACATCAGCATCTCCGATGACATTTGCCAAGAAGCTACCGAAGGGTTCCACTTGGGGGAAGAAAACACGCCCAGAAGCTGCGTCGATGGTGTAGCCTTCCACGAAGTCAAAGTAGCCATTGGGCACGCGACGTGCATTGTTGTCTTAGATTGTCCAATCCGAGGAGCGATAGTAAACGCTTGTCTTTGAGGCGTGGAATGGGAAGATAGGAAATGTCAACACCAGTGGTGTCGGACAAATACTTGATGTCGAGAGAAAAACGCTCGCGTTGCACCGCTGTTGCTCCGAGCGCATAGACGTTGCGCATCATCAGTTTCCAGTTGCCCATCTTAGGGGTATTCGCAGTGTTCTTGAGCGATTTGACGAGGAGAGCCTGCGTGTTGTCCTTGACGTCGGTAGAAAATTCACCCACTTGATAGGTTTGTCCGCGATACGTGTATTCAAACGCCACTGCCAACACTTGATCGGGCTGGAGAGTAGACTTGAGCGACACATAACCCAAGGCAGAGTTGAGCGAATATTCCGAACTGCTCAGCAGACGTGCACTTTCTAGTTTCATAATCTTCACCACCGACTAAGTCCATAGCATCGAGTTGGGCGTTACTTTGCGTGATGTCACGCACTTTGGGAGCCGTTTGGGTGATGAAGTTGTAGGCGTTGTTGGAACCGTTGGAGGGTGCCACATCGTTTGGGGTCGCTACCCAGACCTTATTGTTGAACTTCTTGGCTTCGCCTAAGTCGGTGAGGGCAATAAGGTTGCGCGTGTTGGTGGTGGCAGCGCTCTTGTTGGTGACCCAAAGTTCTATGCGATTGATGGTGACTCCCGAAAGGATGTTGGGAAGCTGCGTCATCCACTGGTCGTAGTGGTTGCGGAAGAAGTGGGCGAGGAAGAAGTGACGGTTTTCGTCGTAGTCGGAAGCAGAGAACTCGAAGTCGGTGAGCTGCACTCCACCACGGGAGTTGACAGTTTGCGCAGCCGATTTTTTTTTGTGCCAGCATCGTCTGCAGTTTGAGACGACCAAACTGCATATCCGTCCGGACACCGAAGAGGCTTTGTCCGCCACGGATGAGAGAAGACTGCGTGGGCATGGACACATTACCGGCTTCCACGAGTTTGATAATCTCATCTTCTTTGCCTTCGTAGCGGAGTTTGAGGTTTTGCGCGTCAAAGTTGAACGTAGCTTCTGAGTTATAGTTGAAGTCCATGTTCACCTTGTCACCTACTTTACCATTGAGGGCAAGATTGATTTTCTCATTGAAGTCGAATCCAAACACGCTGCGATTGCGTTCCGACAGGGAAGGATTGTCGGTCCATCTGTGATTTGCCCCAAGTTTGAGTTCTGCACTCCCTTGGGTTCGCACGCGCACTCCGCCAGGACCGAAGATTTTCTCTGCGGGTCCGAGGGAGAACTGCATATCGGTGAAGTCAAACCTGTTCTTACCCTGGCTACGATACTCGTCGTTGTTGCGCTTGCGGAAGTAATCCATCATTGAACGACGGATGCCCTCGCGCATCACTTCATCAGTGCCCATGAAAACAGGAGAGAAAACAAAACGATCGCCTACTTTTGTGCCGTATTTGTAAAGTCCTGTCGCCTCATCATAGAACAGTCCCGTGGTGAGATTCTCTGGATCTTTCAAGTCGCCAGAATGGCGGTCGTCAGATGAGGGGTTGGCACTGGCAGTGGGACGCACAGTAAAAGGCACAACACGCTCTGTTTGTGGGTTGCGCTTTGGAACAATGCTGTCGCGCACCGCTTGTGGTGTCGGATTTCGGCAGTCTTTTCTGGGCGATATGCCGCCAATGTAGCATGAATAGCTCCCCAAGTCGCTACACAGCAGAGAGACACACCGATGAGTGCGACCCAATGTTGGATTTTACTTGGAGAGAAGAGTTTCATTCTATTTTGAGTTTATTGATGAAGTAGCAAAGGAGAAGCGAGAGTCTCTAGTGAAAAGGCATAGAGTCCTCTAAATATCACTAGACAGGAGCTGTTATTTGATTTCTTTCAAACCACGTTTGATGAGTTGCTGCACGTCCAGTCCTGGTTCTGCTTTGAGAATGTTGCCAATGACCTTGCGCACTGCCGCAGGTTGGAAACCGAGGATTGAGAGGGCAGATATAGCTTCTTCTGCCACTTGTTTGTCAGCAGCGGCAATGGCACCTCCAGCAGTTGGGGCTACGTCTAGAGTTCCTGTGCTGAGCAGGTTGCCAATCTTGTCGCGCAAATCTAAAACGATGCGCGCGGCTGCTTTGGGACCGATACCTTTCACGCTCTTGAGCATGGCGGTTTGTTCGCCTTGTATGATTTCTGTCAGTTCCGCAGGCGAGAAAGCTGAGAGTACCATGCGTGCTGTCTGTCCGCCGATGCCATTGACCGAGGTGAGTGCTTCGAAGAGAGTGCGTTCTTGTTTGCTGTAAAATCCAAACAAAAGGTGAGCATCTTCGCGAATCACTTCAGTGACATAGACACGAGCCGATTCTTTGCCTTGGAGGGCAGCGAAGGTGTTGAGTGAAATGGCGATGGCATAGCCCACACCTGCTGCTTCAATCACCACTTCAGTGGGAGTGAGTTCGGCAATGCTGCCTTTGATATAAGTGATCATACAGTGATAACGTGGTTGTAAATTTGAAATCCTGCTGAAATGCGCTTTGTACTAGCCAAAAGAAGGAAAGGATATGAAGATAAATCCCTGCTATTTGCAGCACCCTCGCTTGATCAGTCTTGAGTGCGGATGAGAGCCTATGTTACTTAACGTGCAAATTTACGGATTATTGCACGTATCTGCCGAATGATGAGGGAGAAAAGTGCAAGACATCCATAAAGTGATGCACTTTTTGGTGGGCTACTGTGTGGATTTCGAGCGGAGAAGAGAAAAATTGCAAGCAAAGTAATCATCAAAAAGAAAGACGCACCTTTATGGTACGTCTTCAAATTCTACATATTCGCTTTCGTCTTTCATGAAAATCTTGCCATTCGATGAAGCATTATCGGCTGATGATTGACTCGAATTGCGCTGTTGTTGGGAACGATTCGTTTGCTGTTGCCCTTGTTGTTGTGCCTGCTGTCTAAAAGCCTCAGCATTGTCTGGCAACTTGATGCCTAGGAGAGAAAGAATGAATCGAAGACCTTGATGGAGTAGCGCCCATGCTACGAAGAATAGACCGATGAAAAATGCAAAAAGGCAACCTAAGAATGTACCCATATATTATTGAATTGAGATGACTAAATGGATTTTCTTAGCGTACTGTGCAACTACTGTGCCATAAGCGTTATTGCTTGGGTCGCACGCAAAGCGAAATTAAAGTGTATAGCACAATCAGGAGCGACAGAGCTAAAGCATAAACTTCTAGCGCTATTCCTGCGATTACAATAGCAACTACAAGAGTCAGGAAACCATAGCGTACTTTGTTGTCCTTCCAGGTGAAGTTTTGAAACTTCAAAGCGAACATCGGAACTTCACTGATCATGATCCAGCAAGAAAAGCCTATGAGGAGTACAATGGTGGCTCCTAAAATGGGTGCTGAAATGGAGGTTGATGAGTTATGGTTGAGATAGGTGGTGATTCCAGCCCAAAAAAGAGCGTTAGCAGGAGTGGGAAGCCCTATAAAACTGTGAGATTGTCGGGTGTCAAGATTGAATTTTGCCAATCTCGTAGCTGAGTAGGCAGCGATGGCAAAGGACAAATAAGGTACAAAACGAGCAGGGCAGAATGCTGGAGCGCCAGTGCAGGGCAGTAAAAAGCTGTAAGACGTGAAACAGCATAAGAGAAGGAGTGACACCAAAGGTGACGACATCTGCCAAAGAGTCCAATTCTTTACCAATGGGGCTAGAGACTCCGAGAAGGCGAGCGGTGAAGCCATCGAAAAAGTCGAATAGGAGTCCAAGAAGCATGAAGTAAAGCGCGAAATCTAAGTTGGCATTAGCGGCAAAATAGGAAGCAATGCAGCCACTTACTAGATTCAGACTAGTGATGATATTAGGAATATGTCGTTTCACGGGAGGAAATTTGTTGTTGCAAAATGTGAGAATAGAGGAGATTGGTGTGGGGGAGTTGGAAAACTCCGCTTTTACGTGGACCATTCTCCATGCCAGAGTGGAGGGCATAGGTTTTTTGTGGCGTTCACGTAGGTATATGCGCAAACGCCCTCCGTATTTCCGAAGGGCGTTGCGTATAGGAAAGGATGCTAGACCGTCTGTGTCGTTGCGTTTTTATCTTTGAGATGCCCCAGGACGGTGCAATTACCAGTGGTGGCTTGTCCCATTTCTACCGAAATCTCAGTGTCGAGAGGGAGATAAACGTCAACGCGAGAGCCAAACTTGATGAATCCGAGGTGGTTGTCAATCTTACAAGTTTGTTCTTCAGCGGCATAAGTCACAATGCGACGCGCCACAGCACCAGCCACTTGGCGCACGAGGACATCGTGACCAGAGGGAGTGGTGATGACCACAGTGCTACGTTCGTTCTCGGTGCTGGCTTTGGGCAACCATGCTTTAGCAAAGTTTCCATTGTGATGACGCACCAATTTCACTGTACCTTCTACGGGGAACCAGTTGGCATGTACGTTAGTCACGGACATAAATACCGACACCATGAGACGGCGGTCGTGGAAATATTCGTTTTCTTCTACTTCTTCAATCACGACAATACGCCCGTCAGCAGGAGCAACCACCACGTTGTGGGTGTCGCCAGGGAAGATGCGCACGGGGCAACGGAAGAAATTAACCATGATGCCGTAGACAACGAGGAATACGGTCAATATGCTATAGAAGGCAATAGGATATTCGGGATAAAACAGCCAATAGTCCAAGGCTGCGATGGCAACGAGGGCGATACCTCCTAGGGTAAGGGTTGCACGCCCTTCATTGTGAAGTCGGTGTTGTTTCACCTTGCGGAGTGTGGACATGTGGTTTATTTTGAAAGTCTGTATTGCAAAAATACGCATTTTTCAATAAATGTACAAATATAATGCAAGCAACTTGCAGAATATACTATCATTTTCTGAACAATGATGCATACCGATATCGGAAAATAGACACAACGAAGGATAATGTGCCTATTGCCTGTCTTTGCAATTTGTTGTGAGGAGTGACAATGGATGATTTGCGCCATAGTTGTCTTGTGGCGAAGATGAGCTATGGCGTAGTTGCATCGTTTTTCACGCAGGGAACAGCAGCATAAATGTGTTGCGCTGCCTCGATGATGCAATGAGGGAGCATCTCTTCAACGTCTTCTCCAGTGGAGAGACGGGCGCGAATGTTGGTACTGCTGAAGGGGAAGAGTGGGGCATCGATGAGCTGCACTGTGGTCGGCAACGTTTCTGGAGAAATGGGATAGCCTTCACGGGGATAAACAAGCAAGGGATATTCTGCCAGCAAGTCATCGTGGTGCGCCCATCTTGAGAAATTGACCCAGTTGTCTGCTCCGATGATGAGCGAAAAGGCATGTTCGGGGTAGTGTTGCCGCAGAGCCTCCATCGTCCGCCAGGTGTAGCTAGGGCGTGGTAATTGCATCTCAAAGTCAGCAGCAATAATATGGGGGAAATCTTCCACAGCAGCGCGAGTGAGAGCAAGGCGGTCTTGTTCAGGAGCCAGGTCGCTAGCTGTTTGTTTGAGAGGATTTGGGGAGAAACCATCAGCCAAACCTCATCCACAAGACCTTGATCAATGACTTTTTGTGCCACTGCCAAATGTCCCACATGAATGGGATTGAATGATCCGCCGAAGATGCCAATTCGTCGCATTAGTCCAGCGCGTTTTGTGCGTTGGGGAATACTACTTTGGGAGTGAAATTTTTGGCTTCTTCTGGAGTGAATCCAGCGTAAGCCATGATGATGACTTCGTCACCTACTTGGAAGCGGCGTGCTGCTGCTCCATTCAAGCAGATGCAACCTGAGTTGCGCTCACCACGAATCACATAAGTTTCGATGCGTTCACCGTTCATGTTGTTGACCACATGCACGTGTTCGCCTGCAATAAGTCCAGCCGCATCGAGCAAAGCCTCGTCGATGGTGATCGAACCCATGTAGTGCAGATTGGCTTCTGTCACTGTAGCGCAGTGTATTTTGGATTTTAGAAGACTGAGTATCATAATTTGATGCTATAAATCAGGTGCTTTTATGCTATATGAGTAAGAAATCACTCACGAATATCATAAGACAAACCTATATATATAAAGCCTTGTTTAGAAAATAACTTAGTAGTGCTTAGCGGTAGGCAATGTTGTCGATAAGACGTACGGGACGAGCTCCGCAGAATACGGTGATACACCCTTGTATGTGTGGTGCATCTTGCCAAGAAGTCACGGGTTGAAGCGTTTCGCCATTCACTATTTCGTAGTATTCCACTTCCAGTCCTTCGAGGGCATTGAGCTGGTTCACCACAAATTGTTGCGTTTCTGCCACAGAGTGCGATTGTGCGTAGTCCACACTTTCTCGGAGTGTGCGATAAATGTTGGTAGCAAGCACGCGCTCTTCGTCGCTCATCAATGCATTGCGTGAAGAAAGTGCCAAACCGCTCTCTTCGCGCACGATGGGGCAGGGCACGAGTTGGAATTTGTAGCCTAAATCGCGCATCATGGCACGCACTACGGCAATCTGTTGGAAATCTTTTTCTCCAAAATATGCCTTATCGGGGGACACCATATCAAAGAGTTTTGACACGATTTGGCACACTCCATTGAAGTGTCCAGGACGGCGTGCTCCTTCCATCACCGTGTCGATGGGGGGATAGGCAAACACGCGTGTGTCTTCTTGCGGATACACCTCTTCCACACTCGGAGCAAAGACGACATCCCCCCCGAGTGAAGCGATGAGTTGCGCGTCGGCTTCAAAAGTTCGTGGATAGTGTTGCAAGTCCTTGGGGTCATTAAACTGGGTGGGATTCACAAATACACTAACCACAGTGAGTTGATTTTCTGCCACACTTTGGCGAATGAGGGAGGCATGTCCTTCGTGCAAAGCTCCCATGGTGGGCACAAGTCCCACGGAGAGCCCTTGTTGTTTAGCTTCAGTCACAGCTTGTTGCAACGCAGCGACCGTATTGATGATTTTCATATAGCTTCAATTATTGCCGTGCAAAGTTACAACGAAGCGTAGGAAAGACCAAATAATCGCGCTGGAAATGGGACTATTTTATCTTTTGAACGATAAAAAATAGCCTTACTCCTCATTTATGAGGAAAAATGTTTGGATATTTCACGCATGCGATGTATTTTTGTAATCTCTAATAATACAAGGTCTACTTTGCAATTCGGAGAACTTCTCAGGAAAAAGCTACGCGCAACTTCGCTTTTTGTTCGATTCATAGAAACGACTTAGTGAAAATATCTGTAGTTTGTCCGTTTTGTCATAGCATCTTCAATTATCTATTTTTATGCTAGCTGCACTTAAAACCTTTTTCCGCATTTATGCCGAGGGGCTCCGAGGGATGACTTGGGGAAAAACATTGTGGATTATCGTCTTGATAAAACTCTTTGTCATGTTTGCTGTGCTCAAACTCTTCTTTTTTCAGCCCACCCTCAAAGGTGATGCACAACAAAAAGCCACGAAAGTAGGAGAAAACTTTGTGCAAGAGCCACAGAAATAGACATGATAGACATAACTGTCGTAGAACATTGACATTGCTTCCTATTTTACAGGACTATATTCTCGAAAATACATAGACAATTAAATAAGAACAGATATGACATTTTTACAAGCCACGGACCCGGCAGTCCTCGACTGGTCGCGCGCCCAATTTGCCCTCACGGCATGCTATCACTGGTTGTTTGTTCCCCTCACCCTCGGACTTGCACTCGTGATGGCGATTATGGAAACTATTTATTACCGCACCGGTAATGAGTTTTGGAAAACTACCACCCAATTCTGGCAAAAACTCTTCGGCATCAACTTCGCCATTGGTGTTGCCACGGGTATCATCCTTGAATTTGAATTTGGTACGAACTGGAGCAACTACTCTTGGTTTGTGGGTGACATCTTTGGAGCACCGCTCGCCATCGAAGGCATCTTCGCTTTCTTCATGGAGTCCACTTTCATCGCGTTAATGTTCTTCGGTTGGGGCAAAATCAGCAAAGGCTTCCACCTCGCCTCCACTTGGCTCACTGGTTTTGGAGCCACACTCTCTGCTTGGTGGATCTTGGTAGCCAACAGTTGGATGCAGCACCCCACGGGCATGAACTTCAATCCCGACACCGTGCGCAACGAAATGATGGACTTCTTCGCTGTTGCTTTCCAACCCTTTGCAGTCCACAAGTTCGCGCACACCGTTTCTAGTGCTTGGTTGTTGGGAGCTGGTTTGTCATTGCCGTGAGCAGTTGGTATTTGCTTCGCAATCGCAACGTCAAGATGGCTCTGCAAAGCATCAAAGTTGCTAGTGTTGTCGGTTTTGTTGCCGCTATTATCACAGCAGGTACTGGTGACGCTAGTGGAGAAGACATCGCCACTCATCAGCCTATGAAATTGGCAGTAGCTGAAGGACTCAAGGACGGAGAGTGTGGAGCATGTTTCACCGTTGTGCCTGGTGTCAAAGTGCCTTATGCGCTTTCTTTGATAGCTTTCAAGAATCCTAGTTGCTTTGTCCCTGGCGAAAATGACATTCTCTACAAGGGCTACACTACGCACAAAGGTGAAAAGGTCGTTTCTGCCACTGAAAAGATGGAGAAAGGTAAAGTAGCTCTCGCTGCCTTCAAGGAATATCGTGAGAATCGCAATACAAATCCCGAAAAGGCTGCTGCAGCTCGCAAGGCTTTTGAAGAAAACAAAGCCTACTTCGGTTATGGTTATATCAAGAAGGTAGAAGATCTCGTGCCAAATCGCGGTTTGATGTTCTGGTCGTTCCGCATCATGGTGGGCACAGGTTTCGGTCTTATCCTTTTAATGGCTCTCTTGTGGTGGTTTAGCCACAAAGGTCAGCTCCAAAACAAACGTTGGTTGTTGCATGCTGGTCTTTGGAGTGTGATACTCGCTTATGCTGCACAACAAGCTGGATGGATTGTTGCCGAAGTGGGTCGCCAACCTTGGGCTATTCAAGACCTCCTTCCTGTCAATGCCGCTGTGTCTTCACTTTCTGTGTACAACGTGCAAATCACTTTTGCCCTCTTCTTCCTCGTCTTCACAGCTTTGCTCATTGCAGAATTGCGCATCATGTTTAAAGCCATCAACAAGCACGAACAAGAATAATCTCATTGCCGTATGATTACTTATCAACTTCTCCAACAATACTGGTGGTTGCTTGTCAGCCTCCTCGGTGCACTAGTCGTCTTCTTGATGTTCGTGCAAGGTGCCAATACGCAAATTTTCAGCCTCGGACGCACTGAAGAAGAGCGCGCGCTCATTGTCAATAGCACCGGACGAAAGTGGGAATTCACCTTCACCACACTCGTCACCTTTGGTGGCGCATTCTTCGCCTCTTTCCCCTTGTTCTATAGCACTAGTTTCGGTGGTGCTTACTGGGTGTGGATGCTCATACTTTTCAGTTTTGTGTTGCAAGCTGTGAGCTATGAATTTCAGTCTAAAATTGGTAACTTCTTGGGAAAAAACACCTATCGTTGGTGCTTAGTGCTCAATGGCGTTCTCGGTCCAGTGTTGCTCGGCACAGCCGTTGGCACCTTCTTCCACGGTGCTAATTTCGTAGTCAACAAAGAAGTCATGACCGATCAACTCGCCCCTGCCATCAGTCAATGGACCACTGGTTGGCACGGACTCGAAGCCGTGGCCAATCCTTGGAATGTTGTTCTCGGTTTGGTGGTGTTCTTCTTGAGTCGCGTGTTGGGAAGCCTTTATATGCTCAACAACATTGCCGACGATACCCTCACTCCCCGCATTCGTCGTCAAGTTCTCTCCGACACCGTGCCTTTCCTTGTGCTTTTCTTGGCTTTTGCTGCTCATTTGCTCACCATGGACGGATGGGCGGTTGATGCCAACACTGGTGTAGTGTCAATGGAAGCCTACAAATATCTCCACAACTTCCTAGCTCTTCCCTTTGTGCTCGTGCTTTTCTTAGTGGGTGTAGTGCTCGTGTTGGTGGGTATTGCTCGCACCGTTTTCTGTAGCACCTATGTGCGAGGCATCTGGTTCACTGGCATCGGAGCAGTGTTAGCCGTTTGGGGACTCTTGCTCATCGCTGGTTTGAATAACACCGCTTATTATCCCTCAGTTGCCGACGCGCAAAGCTCTTTGACGCTTGCAAACAGTTGCTCCAGTGAGTTTACCCTCACCGCTATGAGCGTTGTGTCCATTGCCATTCCCTTTGTCTTAGCCTACATCGTCTATGCTTGGTATAGCATCGACCGTAAAAGTCTAACTAAAGAAGAACTTCAAGATAGCCACCATACCTACTAGTTGTTGGCTTTCATTCCTCAAAGGCTGTGTCAGATATCAATCGTCTGGTGCAGCCTTTTTTGTTGTGTTTCCTCAATTTTCTTTACCTACACTCATCTATCTGATGATAAATCCTTAATTTTGCCTCTCGCAAGGACTCATAATACTTATAATTGAATCATTATTGCCTCATCATAAATTCACCGTAGGTTTACCAGGTCCTTCTTTTTTCATATCTAGGCTACGTCCGTGCCATCTTTCACCTCATTCTCCACTTTTCCATGTGTCACCGCTTTGTTGTCCTCTTCACTTTGGTCGGTATTCTCTCTGTACCTCAACTCCTTCGCGCGCAAACTCACTCTGACAGCGCGATTGTTGAGGCTCTGTCTTGTGTGGTTCAATCCACAATGCCCGCAACAGATTATGCCCCCGACGTAGAGGATTCAGCACGTGTTGTAAAATCATTCAACACAAAGGAGAATGTGATAGTCGCAGACTTCGCTAACAAACACGTTGGAGATTCCACCATGCAAATCTCCCCCGCTTGCAAGCGTCCGTTGTCTCCAAGTCTGCAAATCGGTATCCCTGTGGGCTTGGCAGCCTTGGGAGCGTGGGGAGCCCTCGACAACGGTTGGTATCATCAGCAGCGCGAGTCGATTCGTACTCAATTCCTTCAGTGGCGAAAAGATAAATTCATACACGTAGATGATTATATCCAATATCTTGCCACCCCCACCTTTCTCACCCTCGGTTTTGTGCCAGGCATCCAAGCTCGTCACAACTTCCGTGATCGTCTGCTTTTGGGGGCAACGTCCTATGCTCTGATGGGTGCAATGGTCAATGCCACGAAATACACCGTAAAATCGCTGCGCCCCGATGCGAGTGCGCGCAATTCTTTTCCTTCTGGTCACACGGCAACTGCAGTGATGGGTGCAGAACTCGTGCGTTCGGAATATGGTAACTGGGCAGGGTTGGGGGCGTATGCCGTGGCAGCAACAGTGGGAGTGTTGCGCATGTACAACAATCGACACTGGATCAATGACGTCTTGGGAGGAGCTGCCTGCGGTTTTGCCTCTGTGCGTTTGGGTTTGCTTCTTTTGCCCTTAGAAAAGAAGCTTTTCGGTTGGGATCGCCAGAAAGCGTTAGAGAAAAAAACGGATAAAGGTACTTATTCATCGCTCCTCGTTCTACCCAACTTTGATGTATCACAGAGCACCGTTGGGTTTGCTGCACTTTGGACATTCTAGTGCTTGGTCATTGTGGGAATTCTCCTACGTTCTTTGGAAAATCTCCTACGTTTTTTGGAAAATCTCCCACGTTTTTTGGAAAATCTCCTACGTTTTTTGGAAAATCTCCCATGTTCCAGTAGAGCACCAGTGTGAAACCTAGTGTTTTCCTTAGTATTTGGTGCACTTTCCGTGCAGAGAGTTGTCCTTGTTTCGCATCGTTCTCGTAAACAAAGGAGGAAATGCTCAACAACAAAATAAAATCTGTTCAGGATCTAATGACCGATTGGGGTTTAATTGCACAAAAAAACTCGGTTGTGCCAAAACTTTGTTTGACACACCCGAGTGTTGATGTTTTTAATAGAACTTCCGAACTTTGAGGAAGTACGCTTTAATTGAGGGATACCTCATCTATTTGTACAATGCCATTGACGATGGCATAGATGGTGAGCCCGCTGACGGAGTGAATATCCAGTTTGCGCGAGATGTTGCGGCGGTGGGTGAGTACCGTATTGATGGAAATGAAGAGCTGTTCTGCCACTTCGCGGTTGGTCAAGCCACGCACCACGCAAGCCACGATTTGTCGTTCGCGCTCAGTGAGTGTTTCTTCGTCTTCGTTTTCTCCATTGATGTTAGAGGTGAACTGATTGCTGGCGATGCGCTCCTCCAAAAGTTGCACAGCAGGGAAGAACAGAGAATCCTCCATGTCGCAGTGCGCGTGGAGATCAGCTTCCGAATTGTAGATGCTGAAGAGAACATAGCAAAGTAAATCACCCGACGTGCCTTCGTTGGGTGTGTAATACTTGATGATGATGTTTTTCAGTTCTTGAAGTTTGTGCTCCATTCCGTCATGGCTACTGGAATATTGTGCAATGCGGAAGTCCGTCACCTTTTCTCCTGCCAGCAATCGCTTGACATAAGAGAAAATGTGCTGATTTTCATATTCCATGTGCTTGCGGACCTCGTGCATATACTCATCGTAAAACTTGAGGATGAGGAATGCCACTTCGTTTTGGCGCGAGCAGTCGATGGCTTCCAATAGTTTGCGGCGGATATGGGGGAGCTGAAAATCCAAGAAGAACTCGTGAGCCGACTCCAGGTGGCGCATCATGGTGGGCATGTCAATCTTGTCGATGTAAAACCCAGCTGCTGCGGCACCTTGCTTCATAACATTAGCTACGGCAAGGAACGTTGTCGTGTCTACCTTCGAGGCTTCACACACTTCGCTCACAGTTTTCTCTCCCACACCCAGTTGGATGCCGAAGCGAGAAATCATTTGAAGTAGAGAAGGCTGCGACGCTATGACGTCACTCATCTTGTTATGCTCAGTATAGCCAGTAGTCATAGAAAATAGTGGAGAGTGATGGCGCAAATGGGAGGGGTAAACTCCAAGGAAGATACGGTGAAACTGTCTGTCTCGATGAAATTTACCGATGCTATTGCAAAGGTACAAACTTTTTTTCTCATTTCCCTCCTCATAAATAGGTATTTTCTTTCGCTAAAATATTCTTTTGTTGTCACACAGCGAGGAAAATACTCAATCGCAGTGATTGGTCGTTCTCGCTAAAAGTCGTAATTTTGCAGTTGAATATAAATAAAATAACAATGACCAACGGTAAGTATATCTTCACAGCGATGTTGGGAGTAGCTTCTCTCAACGCGATGGCTCAATGTCCCATCAAAGACGAAATTATGGGCAATCACCCTGTAAAAGAACTCAATGCGCGCGTACCAGATGGCGTGTTGACTTCTGGAACTTCCAGTCAGAAACCAGTGAAGAATGGGGTTGGGACTCCCATGAACGACGATGTGAACAAAGGGCAATGTCATCATTGTCATGATGCTCATTGTGGATCACAAGGCGATGGTAATAATCCTCACAATGCACTCAAATTGCGTGCATCGGATGAAGAAGATGAGGATTTTAATCAGTTTCGTTTAGGCGGATATGGCGAGATTGTCTCTGCCTTTAAGGGTTATGGCTTGAACCGTTTGGCTACCCCTTTCGGCAACACGCTGGAAATCGTGCCACCATCTCCATTCCTCGTTTTGTGTTGGCTTTGGACTACAAAATCAATCCTAAATGGATTGTGGGTGCTGAAATCGAATTCGAATCGGGGGGTACGGGAATTGCCAATGAATTGGAATTTGGACACCCCGAACGCTCTCTTTCTAAAGGCGGTGAGGTGAATGTGGAACAATTTTACATCACCCGATTGTTGCATCCCGCCTTTAACTTGCGTTTTGGTCACATGGTCGTGCCTATGGGTTTGTCCAACGCGCACAACGAACCCATGAACTTCTTTGGTACGGTACGTCCCGAAGGAGAGGCCAGCATCTTACCCTATATCTGGCATGAATCGGGCTTAGCGGCTTATGGTACGCTGGGAGAAAAACTAGGCAAGTTTAATTATCAGGCAATGGTGGTGTCTGGACTGAATGCTAAAGGATTTAGTGGAAATCATTGGGTGCACCACGGTCAACAAGGGCTTTTTGAACAAGATGATTTCACAAATCCTGCATGGATGGCGCGTTTGGATTGGGTGGGCATCCAAGGTTTGCGTCTAGGAGCTAGTCTTTATCATTGTTCCAACACCGAGTTGAATTCGTTTACCTCCAAAGAGGAACTCAAAAACGCTGCGAAGCATCCCGTGACACTCTGGTCAATCGATGCACAGTGGTTAGGAAAATATATAGAAGCTCGCGCCAGTATCGTTTCTGGAAAGGTGGGCAATGCAGACAAATTTGCTGTTGCGCATGAACACGGAGAAGCAGCCGAACATACGTTTCCTTTGGCAAAACGCGCTCTGAGTTATGGAGCAGAAGTGGGCTTGAATCTGAAGAGTTTCTTTGGTAACGAGAACGCACCCGAGGTGATTCCCTTTGTGCGTTACGAATACTATAATCCGATGGAAGAACTCGCGGTGCGCGGAGAGAGAAATCTCCCCTCAATGATGCCTTTAAGACCTCCATGTGGGTGGCTGGTGTGAACTATCGTTTGGGCAAAGACATCGTGTTGAAAGCCGACTACACACATCGCACCATTGCTGGTGGCGCTTTCCGTTCAGAAAAAGAATTTGCCATTGGCGCAGCCTTCAATGCTTGGTTCTTAAGTCGCTAAACATTGAAATAACATACGACAATTTGCGGTGTTGAAACGCGTGTTTTCAACACCGCAAATGGCTTTGTTTGTACTTTCAAAATCGAAGTGCAAAAAAGGCATCTTTGGTTTTGAGATATAGAAAAATAAGGCGAAATTTTGTTTCCTGCTCATTTTTCTGTAAATTTGCTCGTCAATAACTGTGCAATGATGAAGAAAATACTGCACATACTTCTTATTTTGGTGCTCTTGCCGCTAGCGGTGAGGGCTCAAAGTTTTGTAGATGTGTCTACGATGTCTGCTGCCAACGACAGTGCGCGAGTGAGCTTGCTCACCTGTGCGCCTGGAACAAGTCTTTATCGTTTGTATGGACATACGGCACTTCGCGTGCGTGGTGCGAATGGTACACCCGACTATGCCTATAACTACGGACTTTTTAGCTTGAGCAAGTCGGGCTTTATCCTTGATTTCATGCTCGGATTGACAGACTATTCTGTGTCGCGCGAGAGTTTGGCGTTGTTTGGCTACGAGTTTGCCAATGAGCAAATGCCAGTGACCGAGCAATATCTGAACCTCACTCCTGCTGAAGTGGTGTATGTGGCGCGTTTGCAAAATCAAATCTTTGAGCAGCATAAGTATGAACGCCGCACTTTCCCCGTGCAAGGTCTCAATGGTACGGACACCTTAGTGGCTGATCACCCAGATTGGATTTATCGTTATAATTTTCTTTATGACAACTGCACCACGCGTGCGATAGATGCCATTAAGGCTGCGCTGAAAGCCCATGGCGAAACGCTGGTTTTCCCAAATCTGAAGCGCGACAAATCGGTGATGACCCAGCGCGATATGATTCATGAATTTACGAAATCCAGTCCGTGGTATCAGTTCGGACAAGACCTTTTGATAGGTCCAGAAGTGGATCGTAAGTTTAATGCCGAAGAGCAATTACGCTATAATTTCTTGCCCACTTATGCACTGCGCATTTTTGATGCAGCGCAAATTCGTGGACGTGATGGACAATTACGCCCACTTGTCTTGTCAAAAGCACCGCTCTTGCCGATGGTGACTTCGCCCCAGCAAAAAGCCACTCCGCTCACTCCGATGGTTGTCTTTGGCATATTGTTTGCTTTCTCTCTGTTGCTGACCTTTGGACAATGGCGTGCGAGAAAAGATTCTCCTGTGACGCAGCGCGCTTGGCGCATCTGGTCACTTAGTTTCGACACCGTGCTATTAGTAGGACTGAGTGTGGTAGGAATATTGCTGACCATCATGATCGGTTGGTCGGAGCATCCAGCAGTGGGGACGAACTATCTGTATGTGATTTTCAATCCCCTCATGTTATTGTTTCTTCTCTCGCTCTATTTGCCTCGTGCAGTAGCCTTCCGTAGGGTAATGGCTGTCCTAGCAATAGTAGGAGTCTTGGGCTATTTTGTCGTGTATTTCTTAGGGATCCAACAATTTCCCTTGGCTACTGTGCCCATTGCTCTCATTCTCTTGGTGCGCTCAGCGATGAATGCTTATACTTCTTGCGACATTGTGCACCATGCTCGCCATCATGTGGCTCATAGCTTAAGATAATAAGGGAACATCCTCCCGTATTAGAATAAACAGATTCAATATTTACCATGCGCAAGCATAATTTCATTCTTTCTTTCATCACTGCGATGACCATCTTAGCTGCTGTTGAGGCTAAGGGGGCTGAGTTGTCGTGGGAAGGCGACAAGAATGTTGTGCCGCGTTTGGTGGTAAATATCTTGGTAGACCAACTGAGGTCTGATTATCTCGAGGCGTTCTCTCCACTTTACGGAGAAGATGGGCTGCAACGCCTCATGCGACAAGGACGCTTGTATGAGCAAGCCGAATATCCCTTGGCACGTCCCGATCGCGCATCAGCAGCTGCCACACTAGCCACTGGCACTACAGCAGCCGACCATGGCATCGTGTCCTGGCGCTGGCTCAATCGCGAGACACTCCGTCCCATGCTTTGCGTAGAAGATCGACAAGTAAAAGGATTGGGAACGGTGGAGCAATTCTCCCCCCCGTTGGTTGAATGTGAGCACGATTGGCGATGAACTCAAGGTGGCAACACGCGGAAAAGCGCAGGTGGTATCCATTGCTCCCGAAGCCGATGTGGCAATACTCTCCGCAGGCCATGCAGCTGACCAAGTGGTGTGGATGGATAACAACACGGGCAACTGGGTTTCTTCATCTTATTACGGACATTTCCCCGCGTGGGCTGACCATCGCAACACCTATTATAATATAGATTTGCGGTTGCAAAACGAGAGTTGGCAACCTGCCAACGACCGAGTGGGCAAGTTCTCCTACTTCGTCACAGAAGATGCGCGTAAACCTTTTGTGCATCGCTTTAAGGGCAGCAACCGCTTCACAGAGTTCAAAACCTCTGCTTTGGTGAATGACGAGGTGGCAGCCATGACTTCCGCTGCACTCATTGGTACACACTTAGGAGCAGATGCGACTACAGACTATCTCTCCGTAGCACTCTACGCGGGCACTTATAAAAATCGCCCCGTATCGGAGGGAACTTTAGAACTCCCAAGACACTTATGCACGACTAGATCGTGCCGTAGCTGAAATTATTCGTGCTGCCGAAGCCAAAGCTGGTGCCGGTCGCGTGCTCTTTACGCTCACTTCTACGGGATACACCGAAGAAGAAACGGCAGATCTCTCCAAATACCGCATTCCCACAGGGACATTTGACATGCGACGTACCGTGAGTTTGCTCGGCATGTATCTTGTGGCAGTCTATGGACAAGGTAATTATATAGAAGCCACTTACGGCACAGAAATCTATTTCAACCACCGTTTGCTTGAGAATCGACAAATCAATGTGTCGGAATTTCAAGCGCGCGTGCAAGATTTCTTGATTCAACTTGCTGGCGTTAAAGATGTCTATACTGCCCATCGCCTGATGCAAGGCGCGTGGACCCCTGGTATCTCGCGCATCCGCGGAGGATTTAACCAACAACGATCGGGCGATGTGACGATTCAAGTGATGCCCGGTTGGAGATATGTCAATGCCGACACGCAAGAGTCAAAGATGATGCGCGAGGCTTATGTGGCTTTCCCCATCATTCTCTATGGCACGGGGGTGAAACCGGAGTTGATTACTACACCCGTTACGGTGGATTGCATTGCTCCCACGCTGTCAAAAGCACTTCGCATCCGCGCTCCCAATGCTTGCACGCGTGCACCGCTGCTATAATGCGGATAGAAAAATTCTATTCTAGATGTTTTAGTCTATCACAAATTAGCGCAGCGTTATTGAGAGCACGCAGGTGTTTCTCAAATATAACAAGGTGGGGTAGTCAGGAATGGACTACATATCCACACTTTTCACCATCATTTACAACGAAAATATACCCATTTATGGATCTTAATAAACTCCTCTCCAAGATTTTTGGTAGTAAGGCTACCCGCGATATGAAAGAAATTCAACCGTGGGTGGAGAAAATCAAGGCGGTTTCGCCTACCATCGAAGCACTCAGCAACGACGAGTTGCGTGCAAAGACCCAAGAACTCAAGCGTAATATCCAAAGTTCAGGCGACGACCTTAACGCAGAAATCGCAGAGATTCGCGCTAAAATTGAAGACACTCCCATCGAAGACCGTGAAGTGCTCTTCACCAAAATCGATAAACTCGAGAAAGAAGTGCTCGAACGCATGGATGTTGCCCTCGAAGAAGCACTTCCCGAGGCTTTTGCCATCGTCAAAGAAACCGCACGTCGCTTTGCTTCGAACGAAACTATTGAGGTTACAGCCAACGACTTCGACCGTGAATTGGCAGTAACTCGAGATTTCGTGGAACTTTCTGAGGACGGTACGAAAGCGATTTACCACAATCACTGGCTTGCCGGAGGTAACGATCTCAAGTGGGCGATGGTGCACTATGATGTGCAACTCTTTGGTGGCGTTGTGCTCACCCAAGGTAAGATTGCCGAGATGGCTACGGGTGAAGGTAAAACTTTGGTGGCAACTTGCCCCGTGTTCCTTCGCGCGCTCTCAGGTCGCGGTGTGCACGTGGTTACTGTCAACGATTACCTTGCAAAACGTGACTCCGAATGGATGGGACCCCTCTACCAATTCCATGGTTTGAGCGTAGATTGCATCGACAAACACCAACCCAACAGCGAAGCGCGTCGTCGTGCATACAACAGCGACATCACTTTCGGTACGAACAATGAGTTTGGTTTCGACTACCTTCGTGACAACATGGCGATGAGTCCCTCAGATCTCGTACAACGTAAGCACTATTATGCGATTGTCGACGAGGTTGACTCCGTGCTCATCGACGATGCGCGTACACCGCTCATCATCTCTGGTCCAGTGGAGCGTGGTGAAGACCAAATGTACGAAGAATACCAACCCCTTGTAGAGCGTTTGGTGGCTGTACAGAAGAAGTTGGCTACTGAATATCTCACAGAAGCAAAGCGTTTGCTCAAGAGCGACAACAAAGAAGATCGCGAAATGGGTAATCTCGCCCTCTATCGTTCGCACAAGGCATTGCCTAAGAATGGTCCCCTCATCAAGTTCCTCTCCGAGCCTGGTGTGAAAGCTGGTATGCTCAAGACGGAAGAAATCTACATGGAGAACAACAACCGCCGCATGCCCGAAGCGGTTGAACCCCTTTATTTCGTAGTAGACGAAAAGCAACGCTCTTGTGATCTCACCGACAAGGGTACAGCTTGGTTGGCTGAAGCCGTGCAAAACGATCAACTCTTTGTATTGCCCGACATCACGTCACAACTTTCTGAGCTCGAAGCACAACATTTGCCCGATGAAGAGCGCATAGCCAAGAAGGATGAACTCATGGCAGACTATGCCATCAAGAGCGACCGTGTGCATACTCTCCAACAACTGTTGAAGGCTTATGCGATGTTCACCCTCAATGACGACTACGTGATCCAAGATGGTCAAGTGAAGATTGTCGACGAATCTACAGGTCGTATCATGGAAGGTCGCCGTTGGAGCGATGGTTTGCACCAAGCTGTTGAGGCCAAAGAGCACGTGCGTGTAGAAGCTGCTACGCAGACTTTCGCTACCATCACGCTTCAAAACTACTTCCGTATGTACCACAAATTGGCAGGTATGACGGGTACCGCCATCACAGAAGCTGGTGAATTCTGGAATATCTACAAGCTCGACGTTGTGGAAATTCCTACCAACCGTCCTATCCAGCGCAACGACATGAATGACCGTGTGTACAAAACGCAACGCGAAAAGTACACTGCGGTGATTGATGAGGTAGAAAAGATGCGTAATGCCGGACGTCCTGTGCTGGTCGGCACAAGTTCTGTGGAAATCTCCGAACTGCTCAGCCGTCTGCTCAATCTTCGTCGCATCCCACACCAAGTGCTCAATGCCAAGCTCCACCAGAAGGAAGCAGACATCGTTGCCCTTGCTGGTCAAAGCACCTTAGGCAAGGTGACGATTACCGACGAAGATGGCAACAAGCATGAAGAAGAACGTCTCCTCGGTGCAGTTACCATTGCCACCAACATGGCTGGTCGTGGTACCGACATTAAACTCTCTGATGAAGTCCGTGCAGCTGGTGGTTTGGCAATCATTGGTACGGAGCGTCACGATAGCCGCCGCGTAGACCGTCAGTTGCGTGGTCGTGCGGGTCGTCAAGGTGACGTGGGTAGCTCTGTCTTCTACGTGTCTCTCGAAGATAAACTTATGCGTCTCTTCGCGTCAGAGCGCATCGCAGCTGTGATGGACCGCCTCGGATTTAAGGATGGCGAGATGATCGAAGCCAAGATGATCAGCAAGAGCATCGAGCGTGCCCAGAAGAAAGTCGAAGAAAACAGCTTCGGTACGCGTAAGCACCTCCTCGAATACGACGACGTGATGAACAAACAGCGTACGGTGATTTACGAAAAGCGTCGTCACGCTTTGATGGGTGAGCGCATTGGCATGGACATCTCCAACATGATTTGGGACCGTGTCGTGGACACCATCCAGAATAACGATTACGAAGGCTGCAAAGATCGCTTCATCGAACTCTTCGCTATGGAAGTTCCTTTCACCGAAGATGAACTCAATCGTACTAAGCGCGACGATCTCTATGAACGCGCCTTTGAAGCTGCTATCAGCACCTTCAATCGTAAGACTGAGACTCTGCGTGCTGTAGCGTTCCCTGTTATCAAGCAAATCTACGAAACTCAGTCAGACATGTACGACAATATCTTGATTCTATCAGTGATGGTCGTTTGGTCTACAATGTTCGCGTAGATCTCAAGGAAGCCTACGAGACAGAAGCTAAGAGTGTGGTGCGTGAGTTCGAAAAACTCATCCTTCTCCACAATATCGACGATTCTTGGAAGGAAAACCTCCGTATGCTCGACGAACTCAAGCACTCTGTGCGTAACGTATCCTATGAGCAGAAGGATCCCCTCGTGGTGTTCAAGATTGAAAGTGTGAAGCTCTTTGACGATATGGTGAACGATATCAATAATTCGTCCGTATCTACTTTGATGCGCGCACATATCGCCGGTGCAGAAGTGCCCCCCGAGTTGCAAGAAGCCGTAGTAGAGCATGATGCTCGCGGAGAAATGAGCGAAAGCAAACAAGAGTTTGATGCTCAAGGCGACTTGGTAGACGTAGAAGCCTCACAGCTTGCCAGCGAAACCGCACCTGCAGAAGCGCAACAACCTTTCCAACAGCAGCAAATGCCCCATCGCAACGATCCCTGTCCTTGCGGTTCTGGCAAGCCCTTCAAGCACTGCCACGGAAAAGGCATCGTTTAATCCTGATTACTCTTGGGAGTAAATCCCAAATCATGCTGAATTAGAGCGAAAATGCTCTAGTTCATAAAATCGACTCGAAAGTTCTTGGTCCGCCCACACAGTGGGAAACTAAGAACTTTCGAGTTTTTTTGTGCTTTCTCTTGTGAGTATCGAACGAAATGTGTAATTTCGTGGTGTGACAACTCGACTTTGCAAAATAGCTAGGTAGTTTGTCGTTTCTTTCTTGTCGACTTTTGCCGACCTCTCGAACATTTCAATCCTATACAATCATGAAAAAGTACAATTTTGGTGCTGGTCCCTCTATTCTTCCCCAGCAAGTCATCAAAGCTACAGCAGAAGCCTGCATAGAATTTGACGGAATGGGACTTTCTCTCATGGAGATTAGTCATCGCACGAGTAATTTCCAAGCCGTGATTGACGAATCGGTAGCTCTTGTCAAAGAACTTTTGAAAGTGCCCGAAGGTTATGAAGTACTTTTCGTAGGAGGTGGAGCCTCCACTCAATTCTGCTACGTGCCTTTTAACCTTCTTGAGCACCAAGCCGCCTATCTCAACACGGGAGTCTGGGCAAAGAAGGCGATGAAAGAAGCAAAACTCTTTGGAGATGTGGTAGAAGTCGCGTCTTCTGCTGCCGACAATTTCACCTATATCCCCAAGGATTATACTATTCCCACCACCGCCGACTATTTTCACATCACCACCAACAATACCATCTACGGCACAGAATTGCACGAAGACCTCGATAGTCCTGTGCCCGTAGTGGCAGATATGTCGAGCGACATCTTCTCACGTCAGATTGATGTGTCGAAATATGCCCTCATCTATGGCGGTGCACAGAAACCTCTCTATGGCAGGTGTCACATTTGTCATTGTCCGCACCGACATTCTCGGCAAGGTGAGTCGTCCGCTTCCTTCAATCATAGACTACCGCACCCACATCGCAGGAGGGAGCATGTTTAACACTCCTCCCGTGTTGCCCATTTTTACCAGCCTTCAAACCTTGCGTTGGATCAAGGAACAGGGTGGGGTAGCTGAGATGGAGCGTCGCGCAAAAGAAAAAGCCGATTTGCTCTATGCAGAAATCGACCGCAATCCTTTCTTCCGTGGCACAGTGACCGACAAGGCAGATAGAAGTTACATGAACGTGTGCTTCGTCATGGCAGAAGGTAAGGAAGAACTTGAAGCAGAGTTCCTAAAGTTTGCCACAGCTCGCGGCATGCATGGCATCAAGGGACACCGTTCTGTAGGTGGCTTCCGAGCTTCTATTTATAATGCTATGCCACTTGAAGGCGTGCAAGCCCTTGTGGAAACGATGAAACAATTCGAACAAGAACATTAATCGCTTATTTTGCATGGTATGAACATTCTAATTGCCACCGAAAAGCCTTTTGCAGCCTCAGCTGTCGAAGGTATTCGAGAAATTGTCGAAGCAGCAGGGCATCAACTCCACCTGTTGGAGCGATACACCGAGAAAGCGAACTGCTGACTGCCGTAGCAGAAGCAGAAGCGCTCATCGTGCGCAGTGATGTCATTGATGCTGAAGTCTTTGATGCAGCAACAAAGTTGCAAATCGTCGTACGCGCAGGCGCAGGCGTCGACAGTATCGACTTAGAGTCAGCCACAGCCCACAATGTGGTGGTGATGAACACACCTGGTCAAAATGCCAATGCTGTGGCAGAACTCGTGTTTGCCTACCTGCTCTTCCATGTCCGTCAGCATTTTAACGGAAAAATTGGCACCGAACTCAAGGGCAAGCGCATCGGTCTCTTAGCTTATGGCAATGTGGCAAGCGAAGTAGCTCGTATTGCTCATGGCTTTGGTATGGATGTTCATGCTTATGATTTCTTTCATCGCGTAGAGCGCATCGAGAAGGATGGCGTCTATGCAGAGCACAATCTCTACGACTTGGTGCAATGCTGCGACATCGTGAGTTGCCACACCCCAGCAACGCCCCGCACCATCGGATTTGTCAATCGTGAAATGATAGCATTGATGAAGCCTGGCGGCATATTACTCAACACCGCTCGCAAAGAAATCATCAATGAAGACGAACTACTCGATTTGTTTAAGGAGCGCACGGACATCAGCTTCATCACCGACATCCCGCCTAAGCGTCATGAAGAATTCAAAGCTTTGATGGGCGATCGATATTTTGCACCTCCCAAGAAGATGGGAGCACAAACCGCTGAAGCCAATGCCAATGCCGGACTGGCTGCCGCTCAACAAATTGTGAAATTCTTCGCCACTGGTGACAAGACTTTCCAAGTCAACGTGTAGCCCCTCTGTGAAAGTGCATCGCACTCCTCATGAGTCACTTCAGCTCTCTGTGTGTCGCTTTCACCTCTTCACAACGCGTCTTCACAAGACTGAGAAGATTAGATCATGGCATCAAGGCGCACGAGTAGTCTTTTCTATATACTATCCTCATTTTCTAGCAAAGGAGAGAGGAGCATCCTCACTCCTTTCTTCCTCTGCTAGTGATGTTTTATCCTCACTTCGTGAGTACTTCGCGCCCTCTTTGTTCCGCAGGCTGCCCAAGTGGGACAACTGCTCGGAAAACGCGCGCTACCCCCTGAAAACAACAAGCTGCTCGGCAGAGCATTCGACAACATAACCTAACTTTTTCCTTAATTCTTACCATTATGCCCAGAGTAAAACCTTTCCGTGGGCTACGTCCCCCCTCACATCTTGCCGCTCAAGTGAGCAGCCGACCTTATGATGTGCTCAATTCTGCAGAAGCGCGTGAAGAATGTTGTGGCAATGAAAAATCACTCTACCACATCATTCGTCCTGAAATCAACTTTCCAGAGGGAACGGATGAGCACGACCCACGTGTTTATTCCGAAGCTCAGCGACAACTCGCCCATTTCATAGAACAAGGTTGGCTTGTGCAGGATCAAAAGTCTTGCTATTATCTCTATGCCCAAACGATGAACGGGCATATCCAGTACGGCATCGTGCTCACCGCTCATGTTGACGACTACAACAATGGTCTCATCAAAAAGCACGAACTCACACGCCGTGACAAGGAAGATGACCGTATGAAGCATCTTTTCGCCACCAATGCCCACATAGGTTCTGCTTTTCTAGCCTTCAAACACAACCCCATTTTGGTGCGACTCATCGACCGCATTGCTCAAGGTCAGCCCGAATTTGATTTTGTTGCCGATATCGATGGCTTCCGCCACACCTTGTGGGTCATTGACGACACTGACGACATTGCCACCATCACTCGTGAGTTTGGCGCGATGGACGCCCTTTATATTGCCGACGGACACCACCGTTCTGCAGCTGCAGCTCGTGTAGGCACAGAGCGTGCAGCAGCCAATCCCAATCATCAGGGAGATGAAGAATACAATTACTATTTAGCTGTATGTTTCCCTGCCGATCAGCTCACCATCTTAGACTACAATCGTGTTGTTGCCGACCTCAACGGCATGAGCGATGAAGCCTTCTTGACGGCTTTGGAACAAGATTTTGAGGTGAAAGTTCGCGGTACCGAACCTTATGCGCCTGAACAAATGCACCAATTCTCGCTCTATCTCAACCACCAGTGGTATTCTCTCGATGTGCGTCCAGGCACTTTCGACGCCACCGACCCCATTGGTGTGCTCGATGTCGACATCTCTTCTCGACTGATTTTAGACAAACTCTTAGGGTATCACGGACCTTCGTAGCTCCAAACGTGTGGACTTCGTGGGTGGACTTCGTGGACTCTCCGAACTCCAGCGCAGAGTAGACAGTGGAGAAATGAAAGCGGCTCTTGCTCTCTATCCTGTGACAATGAATCAAGTGATGCGCATAGCCGAAACTGGCAACATCATGCCCCCTAAAGCCACTTGGTTTGAACCCAAACTTCGTAGTGGAGTCGTGATTCATCTTATGGATTGAGCGCAACCCCTTCCTTCAGCTGTTTAGCCTTTAGCACTGAAATAATCCCAAATCGGTTATTAGATCCTGAACAGATTTCATTAGATTGTTGAGCAGATGTTTGGTTGCGAGTTCGAAGGCGTAGCGGGCTACGTTGAGAACGAACGTTTTCGTTAAGCCAAATGAGCAGAACCGAGCTTGCTCGAGTTATGCCATGGCGAGAAAACGAAGGATGAAATCCAACAAGAAACAAGATGCCAACAAGAAAATGAAAGGTGTCAGGAAGTGGTTTTCTATATAACGAATTGTACTATAACGGTCTAATGACCGATTTGGGATAATAGCAACGTCAGGATTTTCTAAACGGAAAATCCTGACGTTTTGTTTGTCTATAGAGCTGTTGCAAAACTAGCTTATGCAGCAACTCCGTTGGGTGTATCATAAGGGAAATGGTATAGTTCAGAACCACTTGTAAATATCTCAGTTGTAATGACCGATTGGGATTAAAATAAGCATTTTATAACCCTGAGAATGCCTTCTTTATCTCATTGAAAAACTATTGCTGTCCGGTAAACTTCCAAACGGCACAAGAAAGCTTCCCGAAGCCCTTTTGAATAGGACTTCGGGCTTTCTTTTCCAAAAAGCAAGCCCCCTAATCGAATAATGACGGTTCCGAGGGTGGAGATTTAGCTCTTTCAGCCCAAATTGCACACTCATCCTTTTGAGGATCTTCCATGAAAGCGATGAAATTAGTGTAATACATGAGCGTCAATCTAAGCATGGTTACGATTTGAGAAAAAAAGAAACGTGTCTTTTTATCATTCTAGAGAGCACTGTGCACAAGAGATTGGCAATGAGTACTACCCAGGTTTGTATCTGGATGGCATTCACACTCTCACCATAGAAAAAGTGCAAAGGAAAATTCTGTTTCAGTTGTTTGTAGAGCGTTTCTATAGCCCACCTGCGCTTGTAGATTTCTGCAAGTTCCTGAACCGATAGTTCAAAAATTGTTGGTCAGCAACGTCACCGACTTACGAGAGTTATTGCTCCATAGCTCTACACATCGGGCTTCGTGCCTTACCTTCTCTTTCTCAAAAAGAATGTGTTTGTCGATATGAGTGACTAGACCATCACGAGAAACATAGGCTATAGAAGAGAGCTCCTTGTAGCTGAGATTCTTCTTCATCTTAGTCACATAGCAGACACCTTCTTCGGTAAGCCTTTGAAACTGTGCATAGTCTATGTAGGCTCTATCCATTGCCAAGGTGGCATCTTGGGGCAGGTGCACCTTTTTGAGAAGATAATGATCGTGTTTGGCAGCAGAGGTCAGTTCTACCACCATCGGTACACCTACTTGATACTTCATAATGGTGTGTACCTTCATGCCGCCTTTCTTCTTTCCGCTTTTAGGATGTCTACCTACTCCCTTAAGAATGTTATCAAAGAGCGTGATTGTGGTAGAATCCATCATATACAGCTGCTTCTCCCAGGCTTTTTGACAGCTCACAGAACAGCTGTCCGCTAAAAAAGGAGTGTAGCGTTCCAACAGGGAGGCATAAACCTTGGCAAAAGAACTCTTGTGGTCGCCGCTGGTTGGCTTCTGCAAGTGTGCTGCGACGGACAACGTAGTCAAGCCCCAAGTGGGAGAGTTTCATGGTCTCGGCTTTCATGCCAATCTCCAATTCACGCAGAGAATCAAAGTGTTTGAGCACCCCAAAGAGCATAATGATGAGGTGTTTCCAACCTGTCAAACACTTAACATAACGCTCGCTCCCTAGTGTTTCGAGACTAATTTGTTGAATTTTGGCTTTATCCAGCAATTTAATGACCTGACTATAGACTGGCTGTCCGGTAAAATGTGTACTTTTGCTCATGTTACTAGTGTTTTTTTCCAACAAGCAAAGTAACAAAAGAGGCTGAAATCCTGCAAGAGGGTTTCAGCCTTATTTTTATCATCAGAAAAACTTTTACCGGACAGCAATAATTGAAAACCTTGATTGTATTACCATATTCCTGACAACTCAAATAATATATTTCGTCTTTTTTCGTGACAATCCGTATGAAACAAGAATCGGAATGAGTAAACAACATTATATGTGAATCATCTTGGGTAATGAAATTGCCTAGATTGGTGTGTTCTGCTGAAAAACCATTAGAGCGTAGCTTTATGTTGGGCAAATTACTCTTTAGAGTAATCTCTTTAATTTCACTATATGATATACTTGTTCCATATTGTCCTTTGATCACCAGTTCGTCTTTATTCGTGATAACATCTAGGTCGCTAGTAGCTTGTTCTGAAACTGCCACCACCACTATTAATTGAAGTATAAAGGAAAATGATATAACGATGAGGACTGGTTTATTCACGTTGCCTTCCTTTGCATTATGCCGCCTTTTTTTCTACTATACGCATATATAAATCCCACAGTAATGGGGACAGACACTGACAACGCAAACATTAGAATACTTCCCAAGTAAACAGCTATTATTCCACAGATTAAGGTGATAAAGCTGGCAATGATTATCACTCGACATAGTAAATTGACCCACTTGTTGCAGCGACAATATCATTGTCGAATTCTTCCACGTTGAATCCAGAAATTTTCTAGGGATGCTTCCTGATGAAATAAGCTACAATGAAACCTATTGCAACCACAAAGAGCAAAACTGCAAGTAAACAAATACTACTGCTCATAATTCGTTTATTGATTGTTTTATTGTTATCTGTTTGGTTTTCAATAACAAATATGCAAAAAAAACAATCCTCTTTTGGGGACTTTGTTAAAACTGTTTTGAGGCACAAAACAAGAGCTCCTTATCCAGAATAGGAGTTATTAATATCGTTGGAGCTATGAGCGACGTCAACTTGGGATTATGATTTTGCTTGACTTCTGACAGAGAATCTATGCTCATGGTCTGCACCTCTACTGACAAGAGAGTACTGACCATGAGAAGAAACATCATAATAACCTGTTTTATTCTATCACACCATTGATAAACATATCGGGCAATAGCTTAGTAGAGGGGTGGTCAATGATACGGGCATGCACCGTGACCGACTTGGAATCGTTGTCGAAGGCGGAGTTGATGTCGTAGATTTTGGCGCGGAAGGTCACCTCGGGGGCATTGGTGAGCGTCAGATTCACCATCTGACCGATGCGCACCTTGGGCAAATCTTTCTCAAACACTTTCAGGTCGCAATGCAGGTTTACATTGTTGACCACTGTCATGAGCGAAGTGGAGATGTCCACGAAGCTGCCCATACTGATTTTTACCTTCCCAACAATACCACTGATGGGCGATGTGACAGGAATGAGAGTGGTGAGCTTGCCTGCTGATATTGACGACGGATTCACGCCGAGCTGACTCAACTGACGTCCAATACCTACTACTTGTGCATTAGCAATAGCATAAGCCGACTCAGCCTGTTGCAAAGTTTTCAGCACACCTGCCTCTTGTTTCATCAGCGTGTGTTGTCGGGCAAGTTCTGTTTTGGCTGCAGAAAGCTCATTTACAGCCGTGAGATACTGGCGTTGCAGTTCGACTATCTGTGTATTTTCTATATAAGCCACCACTTGACCGCGGCGCACTCTAATACCTTCTCTAGTTGTGATGCACCGAACCACCCCACTTGCAATTGGAGAAACCTCTGCTCTGTTTTGTGGATCGAGTGCCAATGTTCCTGTCACACGCACAACATTAACAGTTTTACTCAAGTCGGGTGCTGGATCTGCATCAGCATCAGCCTCCTCTTCACCTTTTTCTGTTTCCACTTTCTCGGAAGTAGCATTCTCTTCCTTGTTACTTTTCTTATCGTTACCACAGCTTATCACCATAACCATGGCAAGCAGCATCAGTAGATAAAATCCTATTTTTCTCATTTTCCTTGAAGATAATTCAGTTCAACAATAGCTTTATTATATTGGCGAGTAGCATCAGCAAAGTCTTTCCAAACCTCCAATGCACTCTGTAGGTTTTGCATTAACTCCAGATAACCAATCTGTCCATATTCATAACTCACCTTAGAGATTTGTTCCATCTCGCGAGCTTGGGGCACTCCTATTTTTTGATAATAGTTGTAGGCTTTGTGTGCCGACACATAGTTGTTATAGGCTGCATCATAAGTTTTGCGGAGCACGTACTCCTGATTGCGCACATTGAGTTGTGCCATCTCCACTTCCTTGCGAGCCGCCTTCACCCGCGCCTTTTGTGCACCGAATGTTAAGGGGATGTTCACTCCCACGGAGAAGCCCATAAAGTTGCCACCGCCATACGCGCTGCGGTCAATGTTGTAGGGATTGAATCCCTTGATGACGGTCTGCACGCTGGCGCCCACAGAGAATGTGGGCAGTCCGTTGCGTTTCTCAAATTTCAGTTGTCGGTTGGCAACTTCTTCTTGACTCTTCGCTAAGGCGAGGAGGGGAACGTCTGCAATGGAATTGTCAGCAAATATGAGTTCATTAGTCGCTGTGGCAAGAGGTATCACCAGCGTATCGGTGTTGAGCCACTTCATCAACTGTAATTGGGCAGTGAGAAAGTCGCGCTGCGCAATGTCACTTTTGATGTCGTTCTCCTGTTTCAGACGGATTGCATTCATCTGCTCTAATCGTCCAGTCTCTCCAGTTCTGAGTTTAGCCTCTGCCACACGGTTGAAATTTTTATAGATACTGTCTTGACGGGCATAAATGTGTAACACGTCCTGTGCGTAGAGCAAGTCGTAGAAAGCCAAGCTCACCTCTCGTCGCAGCTCATTCTCGCTCACCGCCAATCGACTTTGGGAAGCGGTGGTTTCGGACTTGAGCAATGAGCGTCTGGCAGAATAAACACTGGGTAGAGCAAACGACTGACTCACCGTGATGGCATTGTCGGGACTTCCGCCACTGGTGGGGTCCTGAGAGAGCGACACGGATGTGGCATCCAGATGAAAAGCAGTACCCTGAAGGATACGGGTCTTATCCACCTCCATACGTGAGTGCTGCAATGTTAGGCTACGCTCGGTAGCCATTGCCAACACCTCTTGCAACGTCATCTGTCGGCTTTGTGCCGATACTAATATGGGAAGAAAGAGGAATAGGCTGAAAATGATATATTGTTTCTTCATGTCTATTTTGTCTTTGTTGTCTTGGAAAAGATTTTGTACATAGAGGGCAACACCACAAGTGTGAGAATGGTGGCAATGAGCAGACCACCGATGACCACCGTGGCAAGAGGTTGCTGCACCTCAGCACCGTCGCCTGTCGAGATGGCCATGGGTAGGAAGCCGAGCGAAGCCACGAGTGCTGTCATCAGCACGGGGCGCAGGCGTTCCATACAGCCGTTGATGATACAGTGGTTGATGTCGGTGATACCCTTACGCTTGAACTCGTCAAACTGGTTGATGAGCACAATACCGTTAAGCACCACAACGCCGAACAGGGCAATAAAGCCAACACCGGCAGAGATGCTGAAAGGTATGCCGCGCAACCATAGGGGCGAGGATTCCACCGATGGCTGCAAGCGGAATTTCGGTGAACACAATCAATATCTCACGCATGCTACGCAGTGTGAAGAATAGGAGGAAGAGAATGATGACTAATGCAGCTGGTACAGCAATCAAAAAGACGTTCCTTTGCCTCTTTGAGATTCTTAAACTGTCCGCCGTAGGTGTAATGATAGCCTGTTGGCAACTGCAATTCAGTGTCCAACTTTTTCTCTATATCGGCAATGGTTGTCTCCACATCCCTGCCTCGCACGTTGAAGCCCACGTAGATGCGTCGCTGCCCCTCGTCGTGGGTAATCTGCGATGGTGTATTTACATATTTTATCTCTGCCACTTGCGACAAAGGTACGGTTCCCCCGCTTGGCACGGTAAGCAGTAGGTTCTGTAAGGTTTCAATCTTTTTGCGCATCTTCTCGTCCAAGCGCAACACGATGTCGAACTTCTTGTCTTCCTCGAAAATACTGCCTGCCGTTGTTCCTGCAAAAGCTGATTCCAGCGTGCTATTCGCTTCTTTGATGGATATTCCGTAAGCCGATAGGCGACTACGGTCGTAGATGACTTGCAACTGTGGCAGTCCCGACACACGCTCCACGATAGGCGTCCCGACACCCTCCACATTTTCTATTTTCCCTGCCACACGCTTAGCAATGTTTGCCAGCGAGTCGAGGTTGTTGCCATAGATGTTGATGGCAACATCTTGCTTTACACCAGTAATGAGTTCGTTGGTGCGCATCTGTATGGGTTGCGACATTTCTACACGCAATCCCTCTACCTCACTCATTGCCTCTTCCATCTTTTCAGAAAGTTCTGCCTGTGTTTTAGCACTGGTCCATTCACTCTTGGGCTTGAGTTGTATCATCATGTCGCCACGCTCCATAGGCATGGGGTCGGTAGGAATTTCCGAACTACCGATGCGTGTCACCACCTGTTTCACTTCAGGGAAACGCTTCTTCAGTATTCTTTCAGCCTCTGTGGTTTTAGCTATCATCCTCGACAGACTCGTGCCCTGCTTCATACTTACTTCGGCGCAGAGGTCGCCTTCTTCTAAATTGGGAATAAACTCGCCGCCCATGCGCGAGAAGATAAATAAGGCTACGGCGAGTAGGGCAATACCTGTTGCCACGATGGCTTTGCTGTGCTTAAGACTGATTCGTAGTAATGGCAAATAAACCTCACTGATACGATGCATCATACGGTCAGAGAAATTCTTTCCATGCTCCGTTTTTCGTGATAGAAACAAGGCACTGGCAGCAGGAACATACGTGAGCGAGAGAATAAACGCTCCGAGAACGGCAAAGAATACAGTCATTGCCATCGGTCTGAACATTTTTCCTTCGATGCCTACCAATGTGAAAAGGGGCACGTAGACTGTCATGATGATAATTTCGCCAAATGCAGCACTCTTACGTATCTTGTTGGCACCCAGGCTTACCACATGATCCATATCGTCCTGCGAAAGTACACTTTTATTGATACTCTTGCCATGAGAGACTATATAGGTGGTGATACACTCCACGATGATGACTGCGCCATCGACAATAATTCCAAAGTCGAGCGCACCTAGACTCATCAAGTTGCCTCCCACACCGAAAGCCTTCATCATACCGAAAGCAAAGAGCATGGCAAGCGGAATGACCGATGCTGCCACTAATCCTGCTCGGATATTGCCCAAAAATAGCATGAGAACAAACATCACGATGAGTAAACCCAGTACCAAGTTCTCGGTGATAGTGAACGTCACGCGGTCTACCAACTGCGTGCGGTCTATGAATGGTTCAATGACCAAGCCTTTGGGCAAGCTCTTCTGCACTTGGTTCATGCGTTCCTTTACGTTTTTGATGACTTGTTGGAAGTTCTCTCCCTTGAGCATCAGTGTGATACCACTCACCACTTCGCCTTCACCATTGCGTGTTACAGCTCCATAACGCATGGCCGAACCATATCGCACTTCTGCTACATCACTCACAAGCACAGGAACGCTATTGACAGTCTTTACGGGAATTTGCCGAATATCATCCAATGTGCGCGCCAGTCCGATACCACGGATAAAATACAGATTGTTGCCTTGTTCTATATAACTGCCACCCGTATTCTCATTATTACCTTCTATGGCTTTATAAAGATCGACCACCGTGAGACCGAACGAGGCAAGACGGTCGGGATTTATGGCTACTTCGTATTGCTTTACATAGCCGCCCCATCCATTCACCTCGGCCACACCTTCGGTACCTGCAAACTGCTTTCGTACAATCCAGTCTTGTATGGTGCGGATGTCTGATAGAGAGAATTTGTTCTCATATCCTTTCTCTGGATGAATGGTGTATTGGTAAATCTCGCCGAGTCCAGTGGAGATAGGAGCCAAGCTCACCTTGCCTGCTCCGCGTGGAATCTCCTCCTCTGCCTCTTTCAGCTGTTGGCTCACCTGCTGACGTGCCCAGTAAATGTCCACATTGTCGCGAAAAACGAGCGTCACAACGCTCAATCCGCTGCGACTGATACTTCTACGCTCCACAATGTCGGGAATGTTGGCAAAAGCCATTTCAAGTGGCGTGGTTACGTACTGCTCAACCTCCTCTGCGCCAAGCGTGGGAGCTTGAGTGATGACTTGTACCTGATTGTTGGTAATATCAGGTGTGGAATCAAATGGCAATTGGCTCAATGACACGGCTCCCCATACTATAAGAAGCAATGTCATAATACCAATCACCAATTTGTTCCGTATGGAAAAATTGATGATTTTTTCAAACATAATGGATTAGCTATTAATGTTTTATCAAAAAAGAACGAGGATTAAACATCAAGCTATAGGTGGACGCCATACGCCCGCAGTATACGCCTGCAGAAGAACAGCTTCATAATGAACTATTTGCGGATTTGTTGCAATAGCCGCAAATTTGGATAGTTGGAAAAAATCGTTAGTTACGTATAAGTTGAAAGTATGCACTCTGGCATCTGCACAGAAAGGTGAACACATGCCAGTATTAAACTTCTGCATGCTACCCTCGTTATTGTTGGCAGAATGGAATTCTGCCACAGATTCTGTATGTTGAATTTGTGCATACACAACTTCCTTACATTGACAGGGAATCACTGCCAACAAAAAGACGTAAATGCTCAG
>BNJS01001002.1_pt1 | contig 41095 bp, 60 predicted proteins | sample 8540461 | NCBI WGS metagenome assembly BNJS01 (sample SAMD00202454, study PRJDB9452) | human saliva metagenome | isolation source: human saliva | place: Japan
TAGTTACTGCTAATACGGAAGGTCAGCTCAGAACAAAAAAACATGGCCAGAACTTAGCAAATGGCACAATATGTTTATTGCTAAAGATTTGTTTACCTACACAGCCACAGCTATATTCAGTAGCGATAAAGACTACGAAAAGACATGGCGCATTGATGCCATTCCTTGGAGTAAGAATTCCCCTGAATCATTCGCAGGTCTACATAACCAAGGTAATCGGATATTGGTTCTATTTGATGAAGCATCGGCGATTGATGATGTGATTTGGGAAGTAACCGAGGGGGCTCTTACAGATGCTAACACTGAAATCATTTGGTGTGCATTTGGAAACCCTACTCGTAATAGTGGGCGGTTCCGTGAATGTTTTAGGAAGTATAGGAAGTTCTGGAATACATATCAGATTGATAGTCGTACCGTTAAGATTTCTAATAAAGCTAAGATTGAGGAATGGCTAGAGGCGTACGGCGAGGATTCTGACTTCTTCAAAGTTCGTGTTCGTGGTGTATTCCCTTCCGCATCAGATTTGCAGTTTATCTCTACTGAAATTGCTGATAAGGCACAAAAACAATCTTATAAGCCGGGAGCATTTGACCATTTACCGGTAATCATTGGTGTGGATCCTGCGTGGACTGGTTCAGATTCCTTAGAAATAGTAATGCGTCAGGGTTACTATATGAAGTCGCTAGCATCTATTCCTAAAAATGACGATGACTGGCGCATGGCTCAACTGATTGCTCAATTCGAGGACGAATACAAAGCAGATGCCGTGTTCATTGATATGGGGTATGGCACAGGAATATATTCTATCGGCAAGCAATTAGGGCGCAAATGGCGGTTAATTGAGTTTGGCGGTAAGAGTAATGACCCTGTATACCTCAATATGAGAGCGTATATGTGGGGGCAGATGAAAGAATGGCTTCGTGAAGGTGGTTCTATTCCACAAAATGACCAAGCCCTATACGATGATATCGTAGGGCCAGAAGCGATCATTGATAAAAACGGCCGTATCCAACTCGAAAGCAAGAAAGACATGAAAGAGCGTGGCTTACCATCACCGAATAAAGGCGATGCATTAGCCTTGACCTTTGCATTTAGGGTCACTAAAAAAATAAATGGCAATCAAAAGAGGGTGGCGAATACGGAATACAATCCGTTTAAGTAAAGGGGGTATGCGAATGTGCATGAAAAACAAAATGCCTGATGTTAAACAGCCAGCACCAGCACCAGTAGTACAAACTGATGACTTGACGAAAAAGGATGAACAATGGTTCACCAATAAAAAACGTAAAAAAGCTGGGTTTGATAGTACTATCTTGGCTAGTGCATTAAATCAAGGCACAGGCAAATCTACATTGGGTGGCTAATATGAGTGGTACTATCTTATCAAATCTAGCAAGACAACCGACTGAAAACAAGTTGATTAAGCCTAAAAACTATGGGCGAATTAAAAACTAAATTTAATCAGATGTTCGACAACCGTCAAAAAGTACATTGCAAGGTGGAAAGATATTCGAGACTATCAACTACCATTTCTTGGTGTATTTGATGATGAACAAGACCAATCAAAAGTACACACCGATAAGATTAATAATGGCGTAGCATGGGAAAGTTGCCAAATATTTGCTAGTGGTGTAATGAGTGGCATGACACCACCCTAGCCGAAAAATGGTTTAAATTGACTATGGAAAATGCAGATGTAGCAGCGAATAGTGAAGTGGCGGAAGTGTTAGATGAACGTGAAGAGATACTATATGCAGTATTTGCAAAATCTAATTTCTACAACACAGTACATCAAGTGTATATGGAATTACCATTTGGACAATCGCCAATGAGTGTAATGCCAGATAGTAAAGCAGGTGTACGCTTCACATCCTATCCAATCGGTACTTATGCATTAGAGTGCGGAAGTAATAGTGATGTAAATACGTTTGGTCGAAAGTATCGAATGACTGCTGATCAGATAGTCGAGGAGTTTGGATACAACGCTTGTCCAATAAATGTTAGAAATGCATACGATGATGGTAAAGGCAATGCGAAAACATTTATTGTGTGTTGGTTTGTGTTACCGAACAAAGACCGTAAAGGTACAATTGGCAATAAAAACATGCCTTACTCATCCATCTATTGGATTGATGGCAGTCGAGAAGATGAAGTATTAAGACATAGCGGATTTAATGAATGGCCTATTCCGATTGCTAGACATACCACTCATGATTTGAGCGGTTATGGCAAAGGGTGTGCATGGTTCGCACAAGCAGATGCACGAATGCTGCAACTACTCGAAAAGGATTTAGTAACAGCTATTGAACTCGGTATTAAACCGCCGATGAGTGCAACTTCCGATGTGATTGGTAATGTAAATCTGTTTCCTGGTGGTATTACGGAAATTGATACAGGCGGTAAGGTTGAACCTGTATTCAATGTTGGAATTGATGTGGCGAATGTACAAGCTAAAATACAATTCGTATCTGAAAGCATTAAACGTGCTTATAGTGCTGATTTATTCTTGATGCTTGATAACCTTGGTACTGCACAGATGACAGCAAGGGAAGTCATGGAACGTACACAAGAGAAGTTACAACAATTAGGGCCTGTAGTTGAACGCTTACAATCTGAATTTCTTAATCCGATTATTGAACGAACCTATGCGATATTAGATCGTGCAGGTGTATTTCCGCCGATTAGCGATGAGCTGGCGGAACAATTAAACGGACAAGATGTGAAGATTGAATATATTTCACCATTGGCACAAGCACAAAAGGTATCATCTTTGACATCTATTGAGCAGTATTTTGCATTTCTGATGTCATTAGCACAGGGCAATCCTAACATCTTACAAAAGTTTAATTTTGAAGAGGCGGCAGATTACTATGGCGTAAATCTCGGTGTACCTGCAAAAGTTATTGTATCCAATGACGAATACGATGCTAAGTTAGAAGAACAACAACAGGCACAACAAGAACAAGAGGAGCAAGCACAAATGATGCAAGCAGCACAATTAGCACCACAAATGGCTAGTGCGGCTAAACAAGCAACCGATGCAGCGAATGATGGAAACCCTGTAATGCAACAGTTAATGGGAATGAGCGTAGGTGTGTAGATGAAAACTAAACAAGAACGAATACGAGAGCGTGATATTGAGGCTCTTAACCACGTACTAAGTACTGAACTTGGTAGGTGGTTTTTTTGTAGGCTTTTAGACCATACCAACATATTAAAGCAATCGTTCACAGGTAATTCAAAAACGTTTTTCAACGAGGGGAGACGTAAGGTTGGTTTAACTTACATGAATATGCTCGGACATATTGGAGATGGTGTTGAGGGTGTAAAGAAGTATCACCAAGCACAACTTGAATATATCCAACAGCAAAAACTATTTAACGATTTAGAAAAGAAAGGTGAATAAACCACATGGCAGAAGAACTAGAACAAGGCACGAATGATAACACAACGAGTGCGGAAAGTGGTACACCACAAGAACCGAACACGCAAAATAACACGATTTTAGGCGGTAGTGGCGGTGATAATAACACCGACAAAAACACAGAGCCTACTGTATATGATTTCTCAACTGCATTCGAGGGTGGCGAAGTCGACCAAACCATTGCAGATGAGTTTTCCAAAATGCTAAATGGTGTAGGTGCAACGCAAGAACAAGCAGTAGAATTGGCTAAATTCGGTAGTAAGTACGCTGCTGATTTAGTGAGTGCTTATGAAACACAAAAGCAACAAGCATTAGATGAACAGTACAAAGGCTATGCAGAAACCGCAAAAGAAACATTAGGGGTTAAATTTGATGAAACTGTAAGTCAAGCGGCCGCAGGCGTAGAGGCAGTAGAAAAGACAATTCCTAATATCCGTGAAATTTTGGCAGAAAATGGCTTAGGTAATCGGTTAGAAGTAATTCGACTATTCGCACACATTGCCAATATGGCAGGTGAAGATAACAACGCAGGGAATGGAAGCCCTGCAAATCAAATCACAACAGAGAAAGATTTGGCGGATGCTATTTATAAAGACATGTAAAGGAGATTAATATATGGCAATCGGAGTAATGAATCCAACAATTTTAGACATCACAAAACGCATGGAGGGTGATGGAACACTTGGCAATATCGTTGAACTTATGGAACAGACGAATGAAGTGTTAACAGATATGACAATGCTTGAAGGCAACTTACCTACAGGTAATATCTCTACTATTCGTACTGGATTACCTAAAGTCGCATGGCGTGTATTTAATGACGGTGTAGAACCAAGCAAATCTACAACCGCACAAGCTACTGATACTTGCGGTATGCTAGAGGCTTATGCTGTAGTAGACCGTGATTTAGCAGATATTTCTAATAACGCAAAGAATTCCGCCTACAAGAAGATCGTGCTTTCTTGGAATCTATGAACCAAGAAATGGCAACTACACTATTCTATGGCTCTAAGGCTATGCCTGAAAAATTCGTAGGCTTTACACCTCGATATTCTGATAAAACTGCTAAAAGTGGTGAAAACATTATCGATGCTGGCGGTACAGGTGCTAACTTAACATCTATTTGGTTAGTAGTATGGGGCCCTAACACAGTACATGGTATTTACCCTAAAGGCTCTACGGCTGGTTTCAAATGGGATAATGATGGCGTAGTCGATGTAACTACTAATGATGGTAAAAAATACAAAGCATATCAAACACACTACCAATGGAAGAATGGTTTAACCGTTCGTGATTGGAGATATGTGGTTCGTATCTGCAATATCGATGTAACTAAATTGACTAAAAACGCAGCAACAGGTGCTGACCTCATCAACCTAATGATTGATGCAGAAGAAAAAATCCCTAACTTAGGTATGGGTCGTGCGGTATGGTACATGAACAAAACTGTTCGTGGTTATTTGCGTAAACAACTCAACGAGGGACACAAATACCAAACTGCTGCAGGTCAAGAACCAGGTAAGATTACAGTTGATTTCAATGGTACACCAGTTAGACGTACTGATGCGTTGATTATTGGTGAAGAACAAGTTAGATAATTAGGGGGTAACGATATATGCTATTAGATAAAGAGAATATTTTTTACAACAAACAAGCCATCACATCCAATACATCCTCACCTGCAGTATATAACGGTGGCGGTGATGCGTATAAAGCACCATGGCTAGTAATCCGCATCGACAAAGATGTAACAGGCACACCACTATTCAATGTGTATACATCCAATAAGGAAAATATGGAAAGTGCGGTGTTGTTGCACGGCATTACTTTACCTGCTAATGCGAAAGCTGGCACAGAAGTTGTAACACGTTTAGGTCAAGGGGTTAAACAATACATCAAAGTTAATGCTAATAACATGACTGGTGGTACAATTTCCTCTTTCTTGGTGTTTGATGTGAATATGATCTAAGAGGTGTAGTTTATGTTAGTAACGACAAAAAAGAAAATTTACTTGTGCGAATACGGCGTGGTTGAAGAAGGAACAGAAGTAGATGTTTCTGATGAAATCATCGAACAGTTTGGTGAAGAAGTGTTTGATGGCATCGTAAAAGAAAATGAAGAACCTGTTGAAAAGCCAAAGCGTGGTAAGAAAACAGAAGAATAACAATTTAAGAGGGGTGCTTATGCATCCCTCTTTTTCACTATAAGGGGGCAATATGACACCTACTGATATTTGTAATATGGCTCTTAGTCTTATCAATGGTGGTAGGATATATAGCCTTGATGAAGAAAACGAAACAGCTAGACAATGCAGGCTGCACTACGATGCTACACGAAAGATGCTATTATCACAGTTTGAGTGGAATTTTGCACGAAAGCGTGAGAAGTGCATCCAATCAACGCATAAATTGGATGGCTATCAATTTGTATATGCATATCCTGAAAAATGCTTACGTGTTTTAGGGGTTATTCCTAAAGGTGAACGGTTTAGAGCGGAAAACCAAAAGGAATATGATGTGTTCACTTTTGACGATAACACAAAGTACATAGTAAGTGATGTACCACTTGCGTACATTGATTATGTGTACGATGTGAAAGATATAGATATATTTAGTCCTGTATTTGTGCAAGCCTTGAAGTCAAAAATGGGTGCAGAGTTAGCCATGCCGTTAACTGGTAATAGTGGTTTATTTGACCAATGCTATAAGTTGTATCAAGCGGCCACACAAGAGGCTAAATCATTGAGTGCTAAGGAACGTAGGCAAGATATGCCTTATGTTTCAAAATTATCTCAAGGTAAGGAGTTGGTGAGTATGAAACCGTTGTATATTCCACAACTAGCCTTTACTACTGGTGAAATCTCGCCTGATGTATCTAGGCGGTATGATCTAGAACAATTTAAAAGTGCTTTATTGGTGGCAGAAAATGCGGTCATTAGACCTTACGGAGCGGTGGCTAGACGGCAAGGTTCAGAATATATAGGGCAAGTTAAAAAAACAATGATAAGTCAACACGGCTATTTGAATTTACGGCCGAAAAAGAACAAATCGTTTCTACTTGAAATCGGTGAGCAGTATATCAGAGTATGGCGGAATGGAATTTATACAGGTATCGAACTAGAAACACCATTTGAAAGCGATGTAGTCGATAAATTGAACTGCATCCAAAGTGGCGATGTAATGTTCATTTGTAGTGGCAAGTATCCAGTAAAAACGTTATCACGATATAGTGATACAGACTGGAGATTTGATGCGTACAAGCTATCAGAACAACCATACGGCGAAATCAACACAGACAAAGAAAGTACTGTAATCTTGAATGGCGATACCTTAACAGCTACAAAAGATATATTCAATGCTGATATGGTTCACTCTGTAATGCAGATTGAACATTATGTAAAAGCAATTACGACTAACAGTACTGGTACAGTAATTGAAAGTAGTCGATGGGTGTATGGTGATGAACACGCCCATGAGGTGCATAACACAGACTATAACAATATCAATTATGATGTAGAACAATTTAGTACTGATGAGGATTTATCATGGAAATTCACATCGCATGGCACGTGGAATGGTACTGTTAAAATCCAAATTAGCAATGATAATGGCACTACATGGAAAGATTACAGGGTGTACACATCCAATAATGACTACAACGTTACCGATACAGGCAAGGTTACACCTAGTGCTAAATTAAAAGTTGTATCTGATTTGAAAGGTGGTAGCGTTAATGTAGACCTATCATTCTTGCCACATTCTAACTATGGTGTAATTGAAATTAAAGAATTTGTTGATAGTAAGCACGTTAAAGTAAATGTATTGAATAGCGTTGTAGAAAACGAAGCTACATCTAAATTTAGATTTGGACAATGGGGCAAAGACCTTGGTTATCCTCGTGTATGTACGTTTTATCAAGACAGATTTATCCTAGCATCTAGTGTTCAATACCCTAACTATATATGGTTTAGTCGCACAGGCGATTATGCGAACTTTGGCGTAGAAAAGGTAGGCGGTACGATTACAGATGATAGTGCAATCACACTACCAGTTATTAATCGTAAAATGTATGATATTCGACATTTGATACCTGCTAATGACTTATTGATTTTGACGAGCGGTAACGAATGGATTATTGACGGTTCTAAAACTATCACGCCTACAAATTGCAATCTACGCACACAAACACAACGAGGTGCATCTGAATGTGAGCCACAATACATAGGGAATAGATGCGTGTATGTGCAAGCTAGAGGGTGTGTAGTGCGTGATATGGGATATTCCTATGAAAGCGATAACTACACAGGGGCCGACCTAACTCTATTCGTTAAGCATCTAACCAAGTACAGGAACTTCATCACAAGTGCTTATGCACAAGATCCAGACAGTATTGTGTATTATGTAACGGATGATGGCAAAATCAACTGTTTAACGTATATACCAGAACAAAAGGTGTACGCATGGTCGCATTTCACCACGAAAGGTAAATACAAATATGCTGAAAGCGTGGCTGACGGTGAGCAAGATAGTTTGTATGTCATTGTTGAACGCATATTGAATGGTGAAACGATCTTGACGATTGAACGCTTTGAACCAATGTACAATAGTGATAATAACAATGTGTATATGGACTGCTATACACGTATGGAAAGTGCCAATGATATATCAACAATTACTGCACCGCATTTAGTTGGTGAGGACGTGCAAATCGTTGTAGATGGTTGGGAACGACCAATTAAGAAAATACCACCGACCGCAATCATCAATATTGATGGCAAATGTCAAAGCGTTGCAGTTGGATTAGGATATACAACTAAAATGCAAATACCAAGCATTGAAACACAAGTACAAGATGGTACATTGCAGGGACGATTGATTACTATGAGTAGAATGTCAATGTATCTACTCAATTCACATGGCGGTAAAATTGGTAAGTGTTTTGGCATCATGGATGAAATAACACTACCGCCAAAGCAATTATTTAGCGGCGACAAAGTATGTGTACTACCAAAAAGTTGGTAGTGGATGGACAACTAACTCATCTATCTGTATTTTTGCACGATAAACCTTATCCGTTTAACCTTTTAAGCGTTACAAGAGAGGTAGAAATAGGCGGAGGATTCCCAAATGTTACAGGAATTTAATATTTGCCCTGTAAGGCACACTTCATTAATTCATGATTTGTACGTCAACTTACGAGCCATAGACGCCTTAGAGGTCAATATAGCGAACCAAAAATTTTTCAAGATTATGGAAAAAAAATGATTTTTGTAAGGGATATATGCAGTGATGACTACGAAAACCACATTGTAATTGAGAATGATACACCAATAGCCGTATATGGTATCTCAAAAAAGCCAATCAACGGAATGTACTGTATTTATTTCCTAGGGAATAAGATACTAGATACCAATCTGAAATTACAAAAGGAATTTCTAAAACGAAGTAACGCAATTATAAAAGAGTGGTTATCCACTCATGAATGTTTATTCAATTTCATACATAAGGATAATCACCGCTCCAAGAGATGGCTTACATCACTAGGGGCGGTTATTCATTCTGATATTACACACAACGGAATGGAACTATTTACATTGAGAAAGGGGGATGCGAATGTGTAATCCGATTGCATTGATGGCAGGTCAAATGGTTACTCAATTATGGGGACAACATCAACAAACTAAAGCACAAACTGCAATGTATAATGCACAGGCACAAGCAGCGGAAGCTAATGCACGTATATCTGATAGGAAACAACAGGATATTGCCAATCAAGCATTACAAGAACGAGATAAAATGGATGCTCGTATGCGGTTGATTGCAGGGCAGAATACGGCCGAGGCTGGTGCTACAGGTTTGTCAATGAGTGGTACACCATTACAACTAATGGCATCTAGTTATGATGAATATAATAAGGATATTCACAACTGGGAAAGCAACAAAAACAACAGTATCTACAATGAATATCTAAATGGGTTAAATTACCGCAACGAGGCAAGCACAGCAAGAGCATCCGCATCGAACGCTAAAACACAGGGGCGGTTAGCGATGATTGGTACTATATTGAGCGGTGCATCTAGTATTTATGGATTGAAACAACAATATAGTGGCAGCGGTAAATACATCACTAAATATGGTGGCGATCTAACAGGTGCTACTGAAAGGCCTGTAAAAACTGTTAGAAAAGTATGGACTTATGGTAGGTAGTTATGAAATTAGTTAATTATGAACAAGAGCAACGTTTAAATACCATCAATGGCAATATTCATAGTTACGCAAATGAAATGGCTTATGGTGGCAACACACAAGGCATGGATAACCTCACAAAGGCCATTGGTGATTTAGGCAACACAATGTTGACGATACAAAAACAAAAGGAAATGACCGATGTTGTAAATGCAACAAATGAGTACAATGCCATGATGAATGATTGGCTATATAACCCTGATAATGGTGCTATGAACCGAAAGGGGGAAAATGCTTTGACAATTCCGCTTGATTATCAAACGCAAGAGAAAAGAGCAAGGCAACTTATATTCGAGAAGTATGGCTTTAAATTCAAAGATGCGGTCAATGCCTTTAATAAAGTTGTAGACAATGATATTACTAATACAACAAACACAATCAATAAGTTTGTGCGTGGTCAATTTGAAGATAGTGCTATGAAAGCATTAGATATGAATGTGCAAAATATATCTAATAATGCGGTAGTAAATGCTAGTCCTGATGCATTTGATGATGCCATGAAACAAGTGAGCGGTAGTGTGGCCGCACAACTATCTAATCTTGGTTATGATGATAATACTATCCGTTTACAAGTTAAGAAAGCACAACAAAATATTGCCACAACCATGATTGAAAAGAAAATGTCTGACGATGATTTGGATGGTGCAAATAAGATTATAAATCAAGTTGCTATGTCAGGCTTAATCGATGAAGAAAAATCATGGGGTATCGTCAAAAGGTACGCAATGCATCAATGGTATTGGCTACATCAGATGATAGCAAGATTGACAGTGTTATTGGTGAATTTGACCCTAATGACCCTGACTTATTAACCAAAGTTACTGATAAGTTATTTACAAGTGGTTTTGGTAAAGTCGCTGGTGTTAGTGCATCAAATGCGACTGTGCAAGATGTTATGAATGCTGTAATGGGGAAAGAAAGCGGCGGAAATGCTAGTGCAGTTAATGGTCGAACTGGTGCATATGGGTTGTTTCAAATCATGCCTGAAAACTGGGCAGAGTGGTCAAAAGAGGCTGGGCTTGCTGGTGCTGATATATCGGATCCAGAGGCACAAAAGAAAGTTGCTGCATTCAAACTGGGTCAATATGTCCAACGATATGGTGTAGAGGGTGCATTTGTTGCTTGGTACGCTGGCGAGGCAAATGGTGAGCGGTGGCGAGATGGTTTGCCTGACGCTATAGATGGAAATGGTGGTCATTACTCATGGGATGCTCCACAAGGTAATGGCGATGAACCTAGTATTCGTCAATATATGCAAGAGGTAAAAGAGAGAGATTGCTTGGCGATAGTAAAGGTCAAGAGGAAACACCAGCCGAGGCACAAAAGCGAAAAGATATGATCCAACGTAACGTAGCAACACGCTTACAAGTTATGGCTAAACGCAAAGCACAAATACTTGAAAATCAAAAAGTAGAGATTGAGCAACGTGTAGCGGCAGCAGTAAGGAATGGCGCAACTGATATTGAAGTGTTAAAGATGCAACAAGATTATGCGGAAACACATCCTGAATATCAACGAGCAATGCAAGGTCAGTTAAATCAAGCACAAATTTCTGTAAATAAAGCGGCGGCAAAAGCAATGCAAGCAAAAGAGGTTAATGTATTAGGTGTCAAAACCGCTATATCCAACGGACAATTCAAGTCTATGGATGATTTAAACGATTTTCTTGGTCAAATGGGAGTATATTTTAACCCTCAACAATTAACACAAATCAATCATGAATTTGATGAATATTCAAATGGTACTGGAAAGTACTCACCTGAAATGTCAGGCATGAAAAGTAGCATAGAAAACTTAGCTGGTAGAAAGATAGATGGTGTTGAATGGCAAGGTGTATCAACCGCAGTTTATCCTAAAGTACAAGAGTTTAGGGAGAAAAACGGATATGACCCATCGCCAGCACAAATGGCACAATGGGGTGCTGATGCGGTAGCAGAACAAACAATCGCATCTACAGAAACTGGCAAATATTGGGGAGCAGGTAGGTTAGCAAATGCCTTTGGTGGTAGCGGTGCTGCATTATCTTACACAAACGCACAACTAGCATCACAAGGTATGTATGGTTTATATAACACAACTGGTGCAGATGGTCAGCCATACTACGTTTATAAAGATGCTAGGGGCGAAGAACACACCATCACACCAGAACAATTAGCTGAAAGGTTAGGTCAATAATGAATAAGATTACACCTGAACAAGCGACAAATGGTACATTTGAAATTAAATCAAATGCAAATGTAGGTTTTGTTGGTGGTGTTCAACAAGAAGTAACAGACAATTCATATAGTAAAGCTATAGGTAACGCAGTTAGTGGCATTGGTGATTGGATAATAAAAAACCCATCAACCGTTACAGTCGCTGCAAATACAATGAACGCATTGGCACAAACTGATGTTACACCACAACAAAGTGAAATCTTACAACCTGTAATGCATCGTGCAGAGCAAATCTACTTATGGAATAAAGCGGATTGGGCGCAATCAGCACAAGATAGCGGTAATACACTAGGTATTAGTCCTGACATTATTATGGCTAGTGGTCAAGATGGCATCAGACGAGCAGAGGCGGCTGCAGCACAAATTAATCGAGGTAAAACTATTAATGAAGTATATGAGTTGTATCCTGAATTAATTGGTATTAATTATAAAAGCTCCGCAGAGGCTATTACTATTTTGCAAAACTTACAGTCAGCAAAAGCTACACGAGGTATTTTTGATAGCATTCAGCAAAGTGTTTGGGCGATGAACGACCAAATCAAATTAGGCAATGTAGGCTTTGAACTAGCACATACTACCGATAAAGACCGCATCAACGAACTTACTGATGAAATGGAACGCTTGCAAGGCAACTTACAACAATATCGCAAGGCAGATGCATTAGACAGTCCGTTGCAAGCTGTTATAGGCGATACAACTGCACAAACCTATATGATGGGGAAACATGGCGGCAGAGGTGCAATCATTGGCGGTATTGTTGGTGGTGTAATTGGCGGTGTAGCTACAGAGGGTGTAGGTATAGCTGCAGGTGCTGCAACTGGTGCTAAATGGGGCGGCGGTGCTGATATGGCATACAATATGTATAAGATGTCGTTTGGCAATAAATACCTCGAATTAGTAAATAAACGTGATGCACAAGGTAATAGGGTATATTCTAATGATGAAGCTTATAAGTACGCTATGTCTTTTGCCGCAGTCGATACTGGTATTGAGTTAGTATCTACACGCTTTATGGGTAAGCAGTAGGTAAAGTAGCTCCAGCGTCCATTATGTCAAAATCTCTACAAGGTGCTACATCTAACACAATTAAAACCTTTGATAGAGGTATTGGTGCTACAGTTGGACAGATGGCCAAAACATCTTTAAAAGCTGGTGGCTCGGAGTTAGTCGAAGAAGGTTTACAAGATGTCAATGAAAAGGTACAACACAACCTATATCGTAATGCAAACGACTTAGAGGATGCATATTCAGCTAGTGATATTGCATTGGGTGCAGGTGGTGCGATGTTACAAGCACTACCTGCGGTGATTGGTTTAGGCACACTTGGTGGCGGTGTAAGTGGCGTACACACCATGAAAGCGTTCCATGAATTTCAAAAGCTAACACCAGAGCAGCAACAACAAGCGGTGATGGCTGAACAAAACCGCAACGGACACGCAATTATGCAATCGCTAAACAAGATGCATCATCCAATCAAATTGCAAAAGAAAACCCTGAACTGTACGGAAAAATTGTACAAGCACAGGGCGATAATGTAGGTGTATCTACTGCATATGTAAATGTAAATGAAATGGCGGAAACTGAAGAGGGTCAACAGGCCATTAAGAATATGATTGATAGTGGTTTGGTAACGCAAGAGGAAGTATCAAAGAGCATCGAAGCTGATGCAGACATTCCTGTACCAATCGGAAGGTATGCACAATTAAGCGGTGGCTTGACGGAAGAAACTGTAAAGGCCCTAGAAGAAAGCACATACTTTACTCGTGGCGGTATGAGCATGAAAACACTTGAACGTGCAAAAGCGGAAGTGGAAGCCTTTAATAATAACCTAGTTGATGCGACAGAGAAAAGGGCCGCACGAGTTAAAGAAAGCATTATCCGTGATGAATTTGAAGATGCAAGCGATGTAGATCGTGAAGTACTAGACCAAGTATTCTCTAACCCTACTCAAGTTAAACAAGCATACAATAACTTGTATAAAAACCTAGTGCAAGAGTATCGTGAAAACTACGCAAGCGACTTTGACAACATGGACAATGATATTAAAGAAACTATGGCAAGTGGTGTAGAGCCACAATGGTTGACTGATTACAAATCTAATAATGGCGGTAAAGCACCACGGACTAATTCAGAACGTAGACGTGCAGCATTTCATTCAAGCGTAGCGAAAGCACAAACTGCATTTGCTGATAATGCGGAAGCACTTAACCAAAGCAATATTCATCATGCTGACATGGAACATACGCTACAACAAATTGAAAGCCTTGAGAGATTGCATGATAAGATTTTTACATTAGCCGATAACGATATAGCGTTACGGATGCAATTATCCAAGAGTGGCTATGAAGTGTACAACAAAGTTGTTAAAGCTATCGGTGAAAGTACCGATAGAAAACAACGTGAAACGGCAAAAGCTAATGCGTTGTTAATGGCCCAACATGCTGATGTAATGGCACAATATATGCGACAAATGGGCAAAGGCGGTTATACCGCTATGGATTATTTCCGTGATAGCGTGCGAATCAACATGAATGCTAAATTAGAGGAAAAAAGCGGATATGCACAACCACTAAATGTTGATGTTGACTTAAATCACAGATTACAAGTTGTTGATTTAACAAATCTTAAAACTAATCTGAAAACAGAAAAAGACATAATAGATTTGTTTAAAAACACACCACCACAAGCGGTTATGATTGAGGATGGTAATGTTATTGTTTTACCACCTGATGATAGAGTTGGTATAAATCATGTTGCGTTTGGTACTGATACAAGTAAAAACAAACAAGTCTAATAAAAAAATTAATTATTGGCGATGTATCAAATATATTGCAACATAGCGTAGTTATTGATAGCTCTAAAAATAAAAAACTTAACAGGCCTACAAATAACATGAGTAAAGGTCAAAAAAGACGTCAAAGACGAAAAAATGGTATAGAGAATTATCATAATTTGTTAGCTGCTGTTAATATCAATGGTAATTATTATGCGGTAAGATTGATAGCAGAAGAGAAAAAAGGCAAATTAACAGTCAATCCAAAAACTTTTTATCTTTATGATGTGAACATACAAAAAAGCAGCACTACTAACGTTAAGGCACAGAGTGGCAATAGCCAAGCGGCCAATTATACGTCTAGTAGTACTGCTTTTGATACTATAAGTATAAAAGATATATTGAATGGAGTCAAGGACGGAAAAGGTGTTTTATATGTAGATAACAATGGGAATGGTAATTATTACACACAAACATATAATCAATCAGCATGGCATGGTTCACCACATGATTTTGATGAATTTGATTTAGGTGCTATTGGTACTGGTGAGGGTAATCAAGTACATGGTTGGGGATTGTATTTTGCTAAAGATAAAAAAGTATCTGATTTATATAGACGTGAATTATCTTTAATTCATGATGTTGATAAAGGCACATTATTTAAAGTTGATGTTCCAGATACTAAAAACAATGATTGATGAACAACAGTCATTAAATGTTTTTAAGTAAAGAAACAAAGCAAAAATTTAAACGCAGCAATTAATGCGTTACCAGAACAAGAAAAAGAAGTATTTATCAATGAATATACGAACAGTCCTTTATTTAATCACTATGCAAAAAAAACTTGATGAGTTACAAAGTGATTTTGATCGACTAAATGATGAGTACGACTTACTCAAAAATAAATATCTTGATGAATATCTTGAGGGAGAACTTAGTACAATTGCGCAAAAGAAACCTAAATAGATTTTTCCGAAAAAAATATAATATCGACTTAAATGCATTAAAAGAAAACCCAGATAGTATAAAAGATATAAAAAATCAACTAGATACTATGTGGTTTAATGCTTTTAAAGAAAGTGGTATGGCTGGCCAAAAGTATAGGGAAATTTATTGGGGTAAGTATAAGAATGATTTCTCCACACTATTAAATGATGGTGGCATAAATGGTAGAGATTTTTATACGGCATTATCTAAAGCATTAGGTGGTGCAAAACAAGCATCAGAACATCTTAATAAGTATGGTGTTAAAGGTATTACTTACGTTGGAGAACAGGACGGACGATGCTATGTAGTGTTCGATGATAAAGCAATCAAAGTCATTGAAAAGTACAACCAATCAATCAATGGTATGACCGAAATCATGGAAGATGGTGAACGCATTATCAGCATTTTCAAGACCGCAGATAGAAGTACATTCTTACACGAAATGGGCCATGTATTCTTTGATGATATTCAAAAACTAGCATCTATGGACAATGCACCTAAACAATTACTTAATGATTGGAACGCACTCAAAGAGTGGAGCGGTTGGGTTGATGGCGAAACGTAGACAATACCAAAGCACACGAGAAATTCGCACGAGGTTGGGAAAGCTACTTACGAAGTGGTGAAGCACCAACGAAAGGACTGCAACGTGTATTCCGTCAATTCTCTAAATGGTTAACTCGTATTTATCGTAGTGTACAACGTTTAGGCGGTGAAGTACCATCTGATATTAAAGATATAATGGCACGTATGATAGCTACGCAAGATGACATTGAAAACTACGCACATGAGCAAGCATTAAAGCGATTTGAAAATACAAAACTGTATCAACAGTTGAGCGAAAGTGAACAGGCACGAGTACAAGGGTATATTGCTGACATTAAAGAAAAAGCTAAAGAACGTGTAATGCGTAAGTATATGAAAGAATTAGACAATCGACCTATTAAAGAATGGGAAGATGTAAAATACGATGTACAAGCTGAAATCGAAAAGCGTTTAGTCAAGGAATATCCTATCTATAAAGAACATCAACGATACATGGCGTTGGGTGATGGTGCATTGGAAAATACTCAATATCGAACTATTGAGGGGTTAGAAAAGGCGGAACGTGAGGAAGCTGGCAGTACTTACGATGAAGCAGTAGCACAGGAAATGGAACGTGCGAAAGATGCGTTTATTAATGATCCGAACGCAGGCAAATCTAATCAAGAAATAGCCGAAGAGATGCTATTATCTAATCAAGGACAGATGGAACTCACACAGGAAGAGGCACGTTTGATTAAAGCACATACCAATAAGGAGTTGGCGAAAAACTGGGAACTACTAAGTAAATTACAAAAACTAGACCCTAGTAGTGAAAATCTTGATGAGGAACTAAAACCAATCGAGAAAGAACTTACAAACGATGCGGTGAAAGTATCTAAAGAGTTAGCAAGTACTGCTAAAGAACTTGATACTGCACAAGATAAGATTGAAAGTCTAAAAGCACAGTTACAAGAACGTATTGATGCGGTTCGTGCAATTCGTGATGGTGGATTTGGCACAATTCCAAAATACATGGAACGTGCTAAAAGAGAATTAGGTGATTTGACATTATCTCAAGCTAGCCAGTACAAGAAATACCAAAATCAAGCCGTACGAGATGGCAAGAAAGCAGATAGTGCATTGGCTGTTGGTAAAGTTGACGAAGCATTATATGCTAAACAATCTCAAATGCTTAATCAAGCAAGGGCCAGAGTAGCATTTGAATACTCAAAAGCTATTAAGAAACTACGCACTAAACTATTAGATCAACTAGGCAGAATTACACGTAGTCAAAAATCCTATCATGATTGAACCTAACATGCGTTATTTCTATACACATATGGCATATCAAATGGGATTGACTAAGTATGATGGATTACAACCTGTTGATGGCTTTGACCTTATGTCAGTTATTAAAGCATTAGATGCAGATGCTGATATTATGGGTGATAAAGAAGCGACTGTACAACTTGAAGACTGGGTAAAAGAAATGTTTAACGCTCAAGAGCCTGCATCTTTTGCCAGCCTTAAAATGAGCCAACTTCTAGCATTAGAGGAACTCATGACAGGGATGTACAAAAATGGTAGAACTCAATATGAGGGTACTACCTTAATTGACGAAAGCGGTAATAATGTTACATTTGATGATGCGATTTCCCAAATCATAGAAACTGCATCAGCGACATTTGGTCGAGATAATGGGAATGTATTTAATGAACTCAACAATCGCAGTAAAGTTGATGCATTATCCAATAAAACAAACGACTTCCATTTAGCGTTGCTTAAAGTCGAAACATTCTTGCGTAGATTAGATGGCGGTAAAAATGGTGTGGCGGTGCGGTACATCTATGACCCAATTGATAAAGCTACTCAAAAATTCAATGAGTACAAAGAAAAATCTATGTATAGATTGGCCAGAGATGTGAAAGCGGTATATTCAAAGAAACAACTGTTTGATGTTCGCAATGATCATCTCTATAACGTAGGCGAATTACGCAATGTTACCAAAGAGCAAATCATCATGCTTGCCTTAAACTGGGGCACAGAAAAGAATAGACAACGTGCATTAGAAACTATCCAAAGTAATGAAGTAGAAATGGAACGATCGTTCCAAGAATACATGACCGATAAGGATTGGGAATTTGTCATTCGTACATGGGAACATATCAATTCATTCTATGAAGAGCGTAGTAAGGTGCAAGAGGAATTGTACGGTAATCCTTTGAATAAAGAAAAGGGGATTACATTTACAATTGGCGGTAGAGAAATTCAAGGACAATATTTCCCTATTGTGTACAATCCTAAAGTAAGTGCTAAAGTATCTGATTTTTGAAACAGAGGATATAGCAAAAAAACGATGATTGCTAGTAATGCAATATTTGGTACTGGTATGGGTGCTACTAAACCACGTTTGGATGTAGTTAAAGGCAAGTCCTTGATGCTTGATTTTGATGTTATCCCTAATGCGATTACAGAGGCTATTAACCACGTTACCATGCGTAAAGCAGTAACCGATGTAAATAAATTAATAGGCAATAGCCGTTTCCAAGAATATATCGTTGATAAATTCGGAATGGAAACCTACCAATTCTTGCGAACTTGGGTTCGTGATAACTGGAAAGATGAAGCAGCGAAACTCGATGCATGGGGTAGATTAGTAATGACACTCAAGAAAAATACCTCTACCGCAGTTATGGCTGGCCGTGTATCAGTAGCACTACAAAATGCGTTGAACATTCCTGTTGCTATGTATCGTATTGGTGTAGGGAATACACTCAAAGCTATTTATAGTGCTGGTGCTGGGTTCTACGGATACGGAACATCAACATATAATGCAACTCGTGATTTTGTGTTAAATCAATCAATCTTTATGAGAGAACGTGTTCAAACACTAGATAAGGATTTGAAACAAGGCTTATCTATTGAGGGCAAAGGCTTACGTATTGGCGATACAAATATTGGTGGTTATAAAGCTGAACAATTAGCTAATATCCGTGATGATATCAACCAAATGGGATTTAGGCTGTTAACGGAAACTGATTTTGCATTGTCAATTCCTATATGGAAATTTGCCTACGATAAGAAAGTACTTGAATTACAAAGTATTGAGGGGATAACCGCAGAATTTGTAGAACAGGAAGCTATTAGTGCTGGTGATAGAGCCGTAAGGGATATATTCGGTAGCGGTGATACAAAAGATAGTGCAGGCATTCAACGTTCAAGAAATGCACTTTACTCAACTATTCGTACCATTCTATTCTTACGCTAATACTTTGTACAATATCATCGCTGAGGGTAACTATGCACGGAAAGACCAAGGCAACTATGGACAATTCGTGCGTATGCTATGGTGGACTTTGACCGCACAAGCACTAGGTATGATGGTATACAAAGCCATGACAAATGGAGATGATGATAGCCCTGAAGATTTGGCAAAAATCCTTTGGGGAAAGAATTGGTATCACAAGCTACTATGGGTGTACCTATTGTGCGTGATATTTCCAACATGGCTATGAAATACATTCTAGGTGAAAAGGTATTCAATAAAGGGAATACTGTAATGGCCGCATCAATCGTTGAAAAACTCTATGATGTAGGAAATGCAATTGTATCGCCTAACAAAGGTGTTATGGATGTAGGTAGAAGTCTATCTCAAGTATCTAACCGCATTACAGGGTTTAGCGATACTGTAACAGATGGATTATGGACATTGGCTAAATTTGCACTAACCGATACAGATGCTAAATTAGAAGATGTGATTATGGCTATCATTTTAGATAAAAAGCTAAGAGACAAAAAATCCAATAAGAAAGACAAACATTAATAAATAAGGACTACTCATTATGGGTAGTCCTATTTAATTGAAAAGGAGTATATATGATACCTGAAATCAATCAACCAAGCGTAGTATATCAAGGTGATGGCGTAAATAAAAAATGGGTATGGCCATATGACTTTAACAGAATTGAAGATGTAACACTTACGATTATTGATGCGGATGGCAATCGAAGTCTACAAACAGGCAATATCGAATACGATAAAGAAAATAAAATGCTAACGTATCCAGTCGAGGGTGATGCATTGGATGCTAATCATAAAGTAGTATTGGAACGGTTTACACCAATCACTCAAGATATAGATTTGCCTGATGAGTACCCTTACCAAAATATTGAACACATGGCGGATAAACTGACACTCATCATGCAAGAGATGCAAGACAAGATGAGCAGGGCTTTGCTTATTCCTATTGGCAGCACCGATGATGCAGTAGAAACCGCCAAGAATATTGTAGAAACATCTGTTAAGGCTGCAAATGATGCTATCAATGCATATAACCAAGTCAAAGCTAAAGCGGATGTAATTATCGCAGATGCTGAAACCATAAAAGAACTTGGTACACAAATTACAGAAATTGGTAGAACTGTAGATGATAAACTGGCAAATGCTAATAATACGCTTGATGTAACAAATACCAACTTATCCAAAGCGGAAAGGATGGTAACTGATGCTAAAACATACGCAGGACAAACAACTGTAGATAAGCGTGATATTAATGAGTTAGTAAGCCAAGCACGAATTTTAAAAACCGACATTAACAATAAACAAACATCAATCGCAAGTAATGCAATTAAAGCAATAGATGCGGCGAAACGTGCAGAAGTCGCAGCCAATAAAGCGGAACAAATCGCCTTGCCTAATGGCGGTGGTTTAATCACCAAAACCGAGGCAGATAGTAAATACCTAGTGAAAGATAGTTTATACGGCATCGTATCTGTTAAAGACTTTGGGGCAGTCGGTGATGGTGTAGCAGATGACACGCAAGCATTCAAACGAGCCAATGATAATTTAAGAAACAAAATCCTATTCGTACCAAATGGGATATACAAAATCAATGAACACCTAACATTCGACACGGTAGATAGTGTAATGGATATGGGAACATACAACAACATCAAGCCATTCTATCCAACCGAAACACCAATGCTTAAAGGTGCGTCTAATATCGCCTTTGTGAAACATTCAATATGGCGATGAAGTAAATCAATGTCAAGGCTTTACCTACAACGATAAAAAGAATGTATTTGTACTAGCTTGTATCAATGGTGATGGTACAAAGCAAACACTATACGAACTCAATTCATCCACTTTTGAAATTGTAGGTACATATAAGTTTAGCGACCCTGACAAAATGGGCCATTGTAACACTATGTGCTACAACAAGCACACAAATAAAATCTACCTTGCTAATGGATTAAAGAACCCTAATAATTTAACTGTAATCAACGCAGATACAATGCAAGTAGAAAAAACCATTACATTAAATGAACGAGTGTTCAATATTGGATATGACCCTATCACAAAAACCTATGTAAGCATCGTACCGATTAGCGGTCAACAACGCTTACGTGAAGTCAACTTGTACAATGATGATTTCAAGAAAATGAAAACGTATCAAATTGATTACCAATACGATGATTTCAATAATAATGGTGCATTTATGTTGAATGGTTGCATCATGAGTGCAACGCTCGGTAGTTTGGTAGAGTGTACACCGTTTGGCACAGTTAAACAGATTATTGAAATCAATAAGGCTACAGAAATTGAGGATATAGCATATTGCAATGGTAAATTCTATTTTGCGGTATTGACGATACAACCTAATAGACGGCACAAGGTCGATATTTATGTTGGTGATCCAAACAGGGATTATGCAAATTCAATCAATACTGCACGATTAGCAAACCTTGACTACCTAAAACTTGCTGGCGGTACAATGAATGGCCCTCTTAAAATGGCTAACAATACCTTGATTGAAGGCTACAAGACAGATGGACATGGTGTTCGCATTGCGAAAGTTGGAACGGATAATGCTGTAATTGTTGGTGATGCTACTGTTCCTGTTTACGCAACAGGTACCATCTTTAAATATAGCGATGGTGCAGTAAGCTACAATGTACTAACCGAAAAGAACTTAAACAGAGGGTGATATTTACACAAAGAGAATAGCCGATGAAACTTTTGTTAAAAAGACAGAAGCTGGTTCTATGGGGTTTGCTTATGAATTAGTTGAAACCGCAACCGATTGGAATACATTCACAAATCAAGGATGTTATGAAATTAATTTCGATGGTGGTGCTAATAATCCGCCACGCTCGCATAAGCAAGGCATGTTGATTGTCTTTAACTTTGGAGATGGCAAATTAATTGACCAAACATTGCACACATTAAATGGTGAAACTTATCACCGTACATTCCTTGCTAACCGATGGGGCGGCTGGGGTAGAAATCAAACATCCTTAAATAGCAGATTGCAGTTGTGGAGTAGTAACGGAACAATCGAGGTAGGTGTAAATGGCTGATATAACTATTAATGGGGAAGTTGTAGCGACACTAACCGAAAACGCCAAAGACATAGGAAGTAGTGAGTATTTAAAAATTACAATCGGTGGTAAGCCTTATTATGCTAGGCTTGCTACCGACACGAGCAAGCTATTTGTGTACAAGGAAAACAAAAAACAATATGTACAGAAAGACCCTATCTTTTTTGAAACCTTTCGATACGAAAGAAAATTTGAAAACTTTGAACAAAGATTAAATTTATGGTTGCCAAAAGGGAAATACTCAATCTCACTTGGAGCATCAACAACAACTTCAAAAACAATTACCATTGCAGAGGGGAAAGACGTTGTTATTGTATTTAAATGTGCAATCTATAATAAAACAGGTAACGGAAACAACTATTTGATAATCATGGATGGGAGTGGAACTCTATCTTATATTTATAACAGCAACTATCGAAGAAATGCATGGTTCACAATAGCTAGACAGGGAGATTGATTATTCACAGGGAGATATAAATGATTGAAATATTTTTACCGATGTTTGATGAGGTGTTCAATGTGAGTGAGGCTGTACGAATTTCATTAGCTATATTCACAACAGTTATTCTTGTGTTTATAGATACAATATTACGAGTGTTGGTTGAAGCAAGGAATTACAACCTAGCAACAAAGAGAGAAGTTACAATCAAAAATACTATACTAGCTATCCTATGGAGAGGTTGGGCTACAGTAGAAATTAATGGAAAGCATAAACGATTTTTAGTGAGTGGTAAGCTACGAGCGGATATGACTAAGAAATTAGTCAAATCCTATCCGTGGCTTTTTTTATTGTCATTTATATTGTTGACCTTGCCAGATGTAGAAATACCTGTACTAGGCAAGGTAGATGTATTTTTAAGTACTTTGATGTATTTGATTCCTATATTCATTGAGTTGGCAAGTTGTGTAGAGAATATGATTGAACTTGAATTTGTTGAGACGATATGGTTCAAGCGTGCGATTGAACTATTTAAACAGGTGATAGGGTTCGTTAAATCAGTAAAGGATGCGATTAAATGATTGAAAAAATAAGTATACGAGAAGTACTGACAATCATCATATTAGGAACTGTAAATATAATGGCTATCCTATATGGTTACAACGAGTTGGCGATGAGTATATCGTCAGGATTGGTTGGATACTTAGGCGGACGTGAAAGTAATAGAAAGGAGCAGCAAAAATGGAATTAGGCGGATTAAGTGCTGTATACGAAAGCAATGGAAACCCTGCTTGTGTATCAAGTGGAGTTAATGATGCAGGCGGTGTTTCTTATGGTACATATCAATTAGCTAGTAATTGCGGTAGCGTTGATGAATTTCTCGGTTGGGGATTACGGCAAGGTGGGTACTACACCGACTACGCAAGAGCATTGGTAGATAGTGGCGAAATCAATAGCGATGAGTTTATCAACCAATGGAAAGAAATAGGAACGATTGATAGACAGGGATTTGCACAAATGCAACATGACTACATCAAAGCTAAATACTACGATGTAGCGTGTAAGTTGTTACAAGACAATCTATTCCACGTAGATAAACACTCCGATACATTGAAAGATGTGATATGGAGTAGAACAGTACAATATGGTGTAGGAAATATCATTGATATGTTCCACGATGCATTAAAGCTAATGGAAAAGGCTTTGAATTTAGAATTGCATAATTTGTCATACGTTGATGATAAGCGGTTTGACTATGATATAATCGCTTGTATTTATGATGTGTGCATGAGTACTGAATGGAATAATAGTGAATTGCGTAATAACTTGAATAAACGTTTTGCAGATGAAAAATTCAGAGCGTTGGAAATGCTACAAATTGAATTAAATGAGGTGTAAGCCATGTTAATTAGTAAGTTGGTACAAACTATCAAGGAACACTACAAAATAGCCGTAGCGGTTTTCCTATGCGTTTTTATCGCTATTGTAGGTGTAGTGATATATCATTATAAACATAATCAATTGGAAAAAGCCTGTAGTACTACTCAAGACACAGGCTAAATCACCCTAAAGAGTTGTCAAAAGCAATTCACATTACCGAAACAGAAGCACAGGAAGTTATTTCCAAAAAGGAAAGAACTCAACCGATAGCGACATATTACACACAAGCACAGACAGTTGAAGTCGCAGCGGAACAGGTGAAACAGGATATTGCACATAGCAATCCTAATTTACCAAAAGCAGCAACAGAAAAATCTGATAGAACCGCAGTAGTTGCTAACACAGATGAGCAAAAGGTGGATGTATACAAAATCAATCTAAACAAAGGACACAAGATAAAAGCTGGTGTTACTTTGATAGATAAAAAAGCCTATGAAACCATAGGCTATCAAGCAGGTAAATTTGAAGTGCTAACACATTTCAATGGACAACATTTAGAGGGCGGTAGTGTACTTTACACAGTAAAGGAATGGTGATCTAAACTATCTCCGAGTTGCACGGATTGCAACAACTACTTATTCAATAAGAAAGGAAAACATTATGGCACAAGTATTTACATTTGAGGGAAAAACACATCAATTCGCAGAAGATATTCAACCAAACAAAGAGGGGTTATATATGGCAACTCTTAAAGATGGTGATAACGTAACGTGTGAAATGTGGTTTGTAAACGGCGAACTACACAGATTAATTGAATTGGACTAAACGTATTAGAGGGTAGCAATTAAGCTACCCTCTTTTTTATTTCGTCAAATATTCGTCAAATTCTAATTGTAAAATGTGGTAAAATATGAGAAGTAATATTTACCGCAACTAAGATTAATTGTAAATATAATAATAATTGTGAAATAATTGATAATTCATAGTAAATTGGAGTATAATATATTGATATGTTTTATCGGTTAAACACCAGTAATTACAGGTTTATTGTAATCGTCAATAATTCGTCAAAAATTCTAGCCGAAAATTTTAGACACACTATCATGTGCCTTTAATCTCATTTCATCGGTATAGTGAATGTACGTATTAATGACTGTATCAACAGTATCACCTAATAAGGATGCTACTGTTTTTATATCAACACCATTTGCCAATAACCTTGTAGCATAGGTGTGTCTTAAATCATGGATAGAAGTGTTTGGTAAATATCGTTTTATCATTACTGATACCGCACCAGTACCGCCAGTTGGATTGTTGAATAGATATAATCCGCTGGTGGTATTTTTGTATTCAATCAATATATCAATCAGTATAGGTGGTATGGGTATTTTCCTGTAACTGTTTTTTGTCTTTAGATTGCGGATCATATATGTACTTTCGCCGCTATATGCGAATTGCTTATTCACATCAATAATTGCATTGTCAAAATCTATATCATCCCATGTAAGACCTAATATTTCGCCATACCGCATACCAGAATAAGCAGCAATTGAACACACGATATAGTATTTGTAGTTATGGACTTTTAACGATGTTAATAGGTGTGTTACATCATCTTCACTTATAGCGTTGATTTTAGCTATTTGTGTTTTATGCAACCGCTTAATGTTCTTACATGGACTACTATTGATAATCCTGTATGGTGATACTGCATAAGAGAATACTTTTGTTATTATCGTGATACACATATTCTTGCTGGCTATTGATTGTTGTAAATCGTTAATTACTTTTTTGATATGTATTTCAGATATGTCTTTAACTTTCATATTGAATAGTTTGTTGAATTTCTGAAATGCATTGTCATAAGCCTTGAATGTAGAGTATACATTGGCTTTGTTTTCATCTGTATATATTCTGTAAAACTCAATAAGTGTAATATCCTTTAGACTATCATCAAGTGGACTGGTGATAGTCTTTTTTAGGTTATCGACTATTTGCTGTCCGTAAAGTTTAGCATCTCTTTGCGTGGCGAAACCCTGCTTGGATTTTTGCTTCCATTTTATTCCGTTTTTATAACTGACAATTATTTGGTAATTGCCATCTTTTTTACGAACCGTCATATTATATTGCATAATTCACCTCATATGATGTGCGTATAAAAGTTAATACCATCTACATCGTCAAATTGCCTTGCATGAGCCATACGCTCAATTAAATCAATGTGTGCATGACTGTACATATCATCATTTAATATATGACCTATCTCATGTAGTATACCTTTACGTTGTACATCAATAGGTTTATCACTATTAACTAATATTGTATATGTTCCGTCATCATTTAACTTTAATACCGCAGTTTGTGTTTTCCGTAGCTTTATATATATCAAATTGATGTTCATACTATCATCCCCTTTGTAGGGTTATTGTATATTATTCAACATGGAATTTTTTTACACATATTTTTTTGTTTACGTAATCGGTAAATATTTTTAATAAAACTGCATTTGTAATGAATGGTAACGATAAAGAAATATAACTATTATGTGTAAAAACATATAATGTTATAGCAAAAAAATAATAGAAACAGAAGATACAATAAGAGCCATTGCTTGCATTTCTTGAATGCATGAAGTAATTATAGGTTCGTAGTTAGGCATGTTATTAACCTCTTTTTCTTTAACATCTCTATAGTATTAATTACAAAGTTAATATCATCTTTTGACATATCTTTACTTGCATCGAACAATAAACGTAAATCAGGATTATCTTTTTATTGCTTGTGCGTATTCCGATACAGACGGATCATTATAATACTGTTCATTTTTCAGAGTATTTATTTTCAATCAAGTCAGCCTTATTTACTCTAAAAATAATTAGCTAGTAATTCTATCTTATCTATACGAGGATAGTTAGTACCTTTAATCCAACTTGTAAATGTGGTGTAGGAAACACCAATATCTTTTTGCAACTTGTATTCTAGTTTTTATTATATAGGTTCATATAGTACTGTAAATTCCTGGAGAATATCTCTCTATTGCCTAAATCACTCATTATATTCACCTCATTGTAATTTTTAAAAATATTTGTTGTTATTTATATAATATATTTAAACTGCAAAAAAATCAAATATTTTTTTAAGAATTTACAGAAAAACTGTTGACATTACAGTTTAACTGTAATACAATACAATCAACGAAAGGGAAAGTGAGGTGATAAATTGAACCAACAAGATTTCATAAAAGATGGAATTACATTAAAAAGCAGCACGAGTAAATAAAGGGCTGACACAAAAGAAAGCAGCGGAACTGCTAGGTATTAGCGAATATACGTTGATGAATTATGAAAAAGGTAAGTCATCCCCGGATGTACACGTGCTAAAAAAGATTGAAAATCTTTATGAGGTTCCGTACCACAAGATTATTTTTTTGTAAAAGTGTTACAGTTTAAATGTAATTTTAAAGAGGTGATTAGATGCTAGTACAAAATCAAAAAGACCTATTAGTAGCCAACAAGGTCTATGGAAACACATCAACTGTATTTGGGTGGGCTGGTCGTAATGCTGAGTATTCACAATATTGGCGAAAGATTATTAGGGAATACTTTGCTAAACGGCATATAAGCAAATTGTATAGAAAAGCTATCCACGGCAAGATTAGAGAATGTCGTGAAGCAGATAGAATGGCAAAAATGGAGGCACGTTATGCAAGAAATTAAAAAACAATTAAAAAAGCACATACTGTACATTATGGAAACAGGAGCTACACCGCAGATACTTCCAGAGTTAATCAGACAGTATGAAGTACTAGATGAGAAATATCCAGATTCTAAACATTCAATAGAATCCGTAAGTTTTGAACAGACTTTTGAAGATCAACTACGAGGACCCATTAAAGTGATTACTGCACTTTTAAAAAATGAGGCGACTAAAGATGAAAATTATCGTGAAGTAATTATTCATGATAATGAAGCATTCCTTAGCGAATGTAATGCACTGCATCCTTTAGTAAGTAGTCATACAAAAGTTATTTATGAAGATGAAAAATAATGGATCCTGCAGTTTACACAATTAAAGACGTTGCTGAACTGCTCCAATGCAGTGAAAGTAGCGTCAACAACCTTAGGGATCGTGGCATCCTACGTGAAGTAAAAGGGCTTCCGGGAGTACGGTTCAATAAAAAAGAAGTTGATGCTCTTGTAGGAATTGTAGATGAATACAGTCCACTACAATACAGGAAATTAGAAAAGGAGCGTGATGAACTTTTACAAGAAAATGAAAAGTTAAAAATGAGTATAAGAAAAATAACCAGTGATTTACTGGTTATGGTAGGAGGGGAGTTGAAATTATGATTACTGTTTTAAAATGGATTTCTTTCTTATGGATTGTAGGATCCATGGGAAGCCTAGAAATCGATAGAATTGGGTTTGTTCAATTCTTATTGCAAATCATTACAGGCGGACTTGTTTGGGTGTGCGCCGATGTATATGAAAAAGAAAATGCCCGCTAATAGCAATTGGAAAGACTAGCGGGCGTAGGCAAATTATACCTAAGGTAATTATACCATGGAGGAGAAAAATGCAAAAATCGAAATCATATTAACACCCTAAAAGAAAATAGCAACGGTTATAACATGGAATTTATTGTTAATAAAAAAATGAATTTAATGGTAGAGAAATAGAAATTGCGGCACTTTTGATTTCAGCTGCTTATAATTTTGGGATTAAAAAAATCTTAATGCCATACAATTTATAGCATTTTTAGAAGCTACAAAAGAGATATGTGAAGCACAAAAAGGGGAAACTCTTTAAAATAACTTGGTTAATAAAGTTGAAGAGGAGAAAACAAATGAATGAAAAACAACAAGTCTTAAATCTAACTAATATTTGTGATGGAAAGTTAGAAGCTGAATTTGAGGAAATGTACAAAGATGCATTACGAAAAATTTCAAAAGGTCAGAAAGCTAAAATCACCATCAACATTGAAATGTTACGAGTTCCAGATACTGATACCATTGTAGAACTTGGTTACAATATTAAATCAACATTACCAGCTATCTCACGTCGTGCTATCGGGTCTTATGCGGACGACTTCACAGTAAAAGTTGATGTCAACGAAAAACCGCAATTAGAAGTCCTAACATTTAATTCAACTACTGAAAAGAGAGGTTAACACAATGGAAGAAAAATTTAACTTAAATGTACAAACAGAAAATGGTGAAGTAATTATTCGTCATGGTGAAGCCAATGACGTATTTCAATATAACGGATTTAGATATGAACTTAGTAGCACGGAATCATTCGTTAAAGGCGTAAAAGCTAAAGGCGACCCTAAGAAATCCGTTATTACATATTCAGATAGAAAAGTTGTGGCCGTAACAGACTGTACCGTAACAGATCGTACGCAAGACAAAATTGTATACGCATTTCAAAAAAGCGAACAGTTTAAAGAATGGGATTCCATCTTTGGTCTAAGTTTAACGCAAAAAGAAATGCTTGATTTACTCCGAATTCATGAACATGAAATCGAAGAATACGAAAAGCTTTTAATTGCTGTTAGAAATTTCAAATACGTAACACAAACGGAAGGCGATTTTACTCGAACTGATGATGATAACTATGTTATGAGCATCAAAGTAAAAGAAGCTGAAGGTACTTTAAAGATGCCTCGCTTTATCTTTGTAAACATGGTAATTCTTAATGAAAGTCAATTTACTCAAAAGATTGAAGTGCAATTAGACATCATTAAACCTAAAGATGAAGGGGATAAATTATCGTTCAAGTTATCTTGTCCAATCTTGAATCGTTATGTTAAAGATGCTATCAAATCTGAAACCGATTTAATTAAATCTGAATTAACCAATTACTTGTTATTGGCTGGTACTCAAGAATAAGGAGCAAATGCATGGGAGAATCAATCAAAATTAATTCATTTGAATTAGAAAATGTAAAGCGTGTTAAAGCTGTGTCTTATGAACCATCACCTAATGGATTAACTATTATTGGTGGAAAGAATGGACAGGGGAAAACATCTATCCTTGATGCCATTGCTTGGACACTAGGTGGTGCGAAATTTGAACCATCTAGTGCGATACGTGATGGAAGCTATAACCCGCCAAGACTTGAAGTAAAACTATCTAATGGACTAGTTGTTACACGTAGTGGTAATAGCAGCACATTAAAAGTCATTGATCCAGAAGGTAAAAATCCGGTCAACGTATTTTAGATGGCTTCATTGGCCAATTAGCCTTAGACCTTCCTAAGTTCATGGAAATGAGTGATAAGGAAAAGGCAAATGAACTTTTGAAATTATTGGGCGTAGAAGACGAACTAAATAAACTCGAAGGTAAACACCAAGAGGTATATGCAAAACGTCATTCTATAGGGCAAATTGCAACTCAGAAAGACAAGTACGCTAAAGAGTTAGTTGGTTATGATGATGTGCCACTCGAACCGATTAGCGCATCGGAACTTATTCAACAACAACAAGCCATCTTGTTGAAGAATGCGGAAAACCAAAAGAAACGTAACAATGTTTCAGCTATTCAAGCTCAAATGGTCACCATCAACAACTTAGTTGATGAAACGCAAAAGAAGCTTGAAGAACTGCAAGCTAAGCAAGCACAATTAGCTGAAGATTATGATATTGCAACAACGGCAGCCAAAGACCTTGAGGATGAATCGACAGCTGAACTCGAGGAGCAAATCAAAAATGTAGATGCTATCAATCAAAAGGTACGTGCTAATCAAGAACGTGCTAGAGCATTACAAGAAGCTGCTGATTATAAAGCAGATTATGACAACTTGACTGGTGAACTTGAAACTATCAGAGAAGATAAACAAACTGCTTGAATCTGTACAAATGCCATTATCAGGATTATCCATTCAAGATGGCGTTCTTATCTACAATGATCGTCAATGGGATTGCATGTCCGGTGCGGAACAGTTAAAAGTAGCTACAGCAATTGTTAGAGCTTTAAATCCTAAGTGTGGATTTGTACTTATGGATAAACTCGAACAAATGGATGTAGATACTATGAAAGAATTTGGGGCTTGGCTTGAATCGGAAGGACTACAGGTCATTGCTACTCGTGTTACTAATAACCAAGATGAATGTTCCATCATTATTGAAGATGGACATATTAAAGGTGAAGAGTACAGTAATGTGGCAGCACCAGTTAATGAAACTAAACCTGAAAATGAATGGGGTGATTTTTAATGAATATTATAACAGGTAAACGTAAACGTGCTCAAAAGGTCGTCATTTATGGCGTCGAGGGGATTGGTAAAACAACCTTTGCCAGTCACTTTCCATCACCTGTATTTATTGATACAGAAGGCAGTACAGACCATTTAGATGTGGCTCGTACTGATAAGCCTACATCATGGCAAATGCTTGTTTCTTATGTGAAAGAGTTCGCAATGATGCCAGGTCTATATCGGACATTAGTAATCGATACTATCGATTGGGCTGAACAGTTGTGCGTTGAATATATCTGCGCACAACACCAAAAGAAAGGAATTGAGGACTTTGGGTATGGTAATGGATATGTGTTTGTTCGTGAGGAAATGGGCCGATTCCTTAATCTACTAGATGAAGTGATTGATGCTGGTATGAATGTAGTTCTTACAGCACATGCTCAAATTAGAAAATTTGAACAACCGGACGAACTAGGCGCCTATGATCGATTTGAATTAAAACTTGGCAAAAAGACGGGAAGTCAAACATCTCCACTTATTAAAGAATGGGCGGACATGGTACTCTTTGCCAATTATAAAAACGAAATCATCACTACTCAAACAAACAAAAAGAAAGCAACCAATGGTAAGCGTTTAATGTACGCTACTCATAACCCTGCATGGGATGCCAAAAACCGGCATGGATTGCCAGACATGATGCCATTTGAATACAGCCAAATCGCTCATGTAATTCCAGAAGATTTATTAGCAACCATTGCTGCAGAACATATTCTAAAGGAAGATCCTAACAAGTATCCTCCAGAGGTGATGCAAGCAGCAAAGAACAAGTTGGAACCGTTCAAGAAAAGCCAAAAGTTGAGCCTACAACTAAAGCAGCAACAGAAGCACATGATACTCCATTAGTTGAAACGCCTATTCCAAAGCCATTAAGAGATTTAATGGCAAAAGATGGTATTACATTAGACCAAGTACAGTCTGTTGTAGTGGCTCGTGGTAAGTATCCAGCTGGTACACCATTTGAAAATTATGATCCAGAATTCGTTAATGGATGGATTATCCCATTCTGGCCAAATATTGTTGAAGCAATTAAGAAAGGAAATTAATTATTATGACAGCACAAAGCAATTTTGAAACATTCGGTAAAGCAGAAGAAGTATATTCATTTGACCAACCTATTTTAGCGGAAGAACGTGAATATACGTTACTTGAAGCTGGTTCTTATCCATTTGTAATCACAGATGTAGCAAAGAAATTTTATGAACCTAAAGAAGGTAGCAAGCTGCCATCTTGTCCACAAGCTCAAATTACCCTAGAAGTAGATGGTGGTGATCAAGGCAAAACAAAATTGATTCACAACTTATTCTATACAAAGTCAACCATTTGGAAAGTTACAGAATTATTTATGGCCGTAGGTCTTGCTAAGAAAGGTGAAAACTACAATCCTGACCCTGAACAATTATTGGGTAAGTCAGCCATGTGTGAATTGTCACAACAAGGCTATGTGAAAAATGATGGTAATAATGGTACTCGTAACGAAATTAAAAAATGTTTTGCAAGTCCTAATGCTCAAACTAATGGATACGGTACATTCTAATGGAACTTAGACCGTATCAACAACAAGCTGTAAACTCGATATGGCATGAATGGGAAACGGTTAATAAAACATTGTTGGTTCTTCCGACTGGTACAGGTAAAACAATTTGTTTTGCCAAAGTTGCTGAGGAAGCGGTTCGCAGGGGTAAGCGTGTTCTTATCCTTGCGCATCGTGAAGAACTATTGCAACAAGCCTCTGACAAAATTATGAGTGCGTCAGGACTTACAACGGCAATGGAAAAAGCTGAACATACATGTCTTGGACAATGGGACCGCATCATAGTCGGTTCTGTTCAAACATTATGCAAAGATAAACGATTATCAATGTTCAGTAAAACGTACTTTGATGTCATTATCATTGATGAAGCACATCATGCTGTATCTAGTAGCTATCAAGCTATATTAAATTACTTTGACCAAGCAAAAGTATTGGGAGTTACGGCTACACCAGATCGCTCGGATATGAAAAATCTAGGACGTGTATTTGAAAGTTTAGCATTTGAATATACACTACCTAAAGCTATTCAAGAGGGGTTCTTATCTAAGATTAAAGTACAAACATTACCGCTCACATTAGATATCTCATCTGTTAAGATTTCAACTGGTGATTTTGCTGTAGGTGATATTGGTAGGGTATTAGAGCCTTACTTAGAAGAAATAGCTAATAAATTAATGGAATACAGAGATAGAAAAATCGTCGTATTCTTACCATTAATTGCTACCAGTCAACGATTCTGTGAAATTCTTAATGAGCGAGGATTTAAAGCTGCAGAAGTAAATGGCAAAAGCCAAGGCCGTACAGAAATTACACAAGCATTTGCTGAAGGTAAATATAATGTGCTTTGTAATTCAATGCTACTCACTGAAGGGTGGGATTGTCCAAGCGTTGATTGTGTTATTGTATTACGTCCTACTCGGTCTCGTGCCTTGTATTGTCAAATGATAGGACGTGGCACACGGCTTTCACCGGGTAAGATCATCTATTAATTTTAGATTTTCTATGGCATGTAGAACGTCACGAATTATGTAGACCTGCTCATTTAATCGCTAAGTCAGACGATGTGGCTAAACGCATGACGGAAATTCTTGAAGAAAAAGGAATGGACCTTGAAGAATGCGAAAGGGATGCAGAATCTGATGTATTGGCTCAACGTGAAGAAGCACTTGCAAAAGAACTCGCTGCCATGCGTAAGAAAAAAGCACAACTCGTTGATCCATTGCAATTTGAGTTTTCTATCCAAGCTGAAGACCTTACCCATTATGTTCCAGCCTTTGGTTGGCAAATGAGTTCGATTACGGATAGTCAAAAGAAAACACTTGAGCAATTTGGGATTAATGGTGACAACATTGAAGATGCTGGCAAAGCATCTATGCTCATTGATAGATTACAAAAACGTCGTGAAGAAGGCTTGTCTACCCCTAAACAAATTAGATTCCTTGAAAACAAAGGATTTAAAAATGTAGGAACATGGAGCAATAACCAAGCCTCTAAGATGATTAGTCGTATTAGTGCTAGTGGTTGGCGCATTCCTAAAGGTGTAGTGCCTGCCACATACAAGCCACCTGTAGAAGAATTCAGTTCCCCATGGTAAGGAGTAAGAATGGAAAGCAAAATTGATTTACGAGAATTACTCGAATATATAGACCCTTCCCAATGCTCCTATGAGGAATGGTTAAACGTAGGACTTGCTCTCCATCAAGAGGGCTATCCTATGTTTATATGGGAAGAATGGTCTGCAGATGATGGAGAACGATTCCATGAAGGTGAATGTGCTGCTAAATGGGAGTCATTTGGTCGATATACTGGAAAACTTGTTACCGGGGCCACGATCACTCAAATGGCAAAAGAAAACGGATGGACATCTAAACGTAAACTTGAAAATAATGAAGCATTAAGTTTTGATTCTATGGTATTGGCCACAACTCCGGAACAATATCAAGTCGTTGATAAGAACTGGATTGAAGAATCAGATGTTCATATTCCTAAATCCTATTCCTTAGAACAACGTAAACAAGATATTGTCACCTATCTAACTACGTTATTTGAGCCAGAGGAGTACGTTGGATATGTAGTTAATACATTCTCCTTACCAGATGGGAAACAGTCTCTACGATGGGAAATTATAGCCGTACGGTACAACAAATCATAGATGGTATTAATGGTACAACACAATTAGAAAATGTGTTTGGCAGCTTTAACAAAGAAATGGGCGCATGGATTCGCTTTAATCCAATTGATGGTAAAGGTGTTAAGAATGATAACGTAACCGCATTTCGGTATATGTTGCTAGAATCTGACAATATGTCACTCGGTAAACAAAAAGCAATTCTTGAGCAATTAGAACTACCGATTGCAGCCATGGTATTTAGTGGCGGTAAATCGATTCATGCCATCGTTAAAGTTGATGCTTACTCCTATGAGGAGTACAGAAAGCGTGTTGACTTTATATATTCCATTGCTCAAAAGAATGGTTTTAAACCAGATAAAAAGAATCGTAATCCTAGCCGATTGTCTCGAATGCCGGGCGTTATGCGTGATGGTAAACCACAATTTCTTATGGCAACCAATATTGGTAAAGAAAACTATAAGGAATGGGAGGAATGGATCGCATCGGTTAATGATGATTTACCGGAACCAGAAGAGCTTGACGCATTATGGGATAACATGCCAGACCTTGCACCTCCATTAATTGAAGGAATTCTTCGTGAAGGACATAAAATGCTAATTGCCGGACCATCTAAAGCCGGCAAATCATTTGCGTTAATTCAATTGTGTATTTCCATTGCTGAAGGTAGACCATGGTTTGGATTTGACTGCACGCAAGGCAAAGTTCTATACGTCAATTTGGAACTTGATAGGGCATCTTGTTTGCATCGGTTTAAAGATGTATACGAGGCCCTTGAACAACAACCAACAAACATTGGGAATATATCCATATGGAATTTGCGTGGTAAGTCCTTACCAATGGACCAATTGGCACCTAAACTTATCCGCAGAGCCCAAAAGCGTAACTATAAGGCTATCATTATTGACCCTATCTATAAGGTTATTACAGGTGACGAAAATAGTGCTGATCAAATGGCAAATTTCTGTAATCAGTTTGACAAGGTATGTACTGAACTTAAATGCGCAGTTATTTATTGTCATCACCATTCCAAAGGCAGCCAAACTGGTAAGCGGTCTATGGACCGTGCATCCGGTTCCGGTGTATTCGCTCGTGATCCAGATGCATTACTTGACTTACTAGAACTTGAACTCGAGAACATGAACGAGGATAAACTCCAAGATGCGCCTATTGATACTAGCCAATGTACTGCATGGCGAATGGAAGGAACACTCCGAGAATATCCGAAGTTTAAACCAGTGGATTTATGGTTTGAGTATCCGATTCACAAAGTGGATACAAACGGGTTCCTTGCAATGGCTCAATTTGATAGCCCGCAGTCTAAAGGATTAGACAAGATGAATAAACGCAAGCAGGCCGTTAAGGAAAAGAAAAAAGAGCAATTGGTAGATGCTTTTAATATTGCCGCTGCTGAAAAATGGATTTAACGGCAAAGCGGATATTAAAACGGGTTGCGGAAATTATGGAAGTTAGCGAAATGACTGTTCGTCGATATTTAAGGGAAACCCCAATTTTTAATGTCGATAAAGGTGAGTTGTTTAAGGTTGAAGATTGTTAACATACGTGAATTGATAATAGGTTAACAATAGTAACAACACACCTTATATATATATATAGGTATGTTGTTATTGTTTGTGTCCCAATGTAAGGTGGATTCAAGCTAAGGGGGTAAGGAAAAGGATTTCTAAAATCATCCTTTTCTTACCTCTTCCCCTTAGGTTGAACCCTACATTACAAAAGGGCTTTGAAAATTGTTTTGGTTATTATCAATTAAATTCTCAATAAAGGAGGATTGGTTATTGATTATTGAATTTTTCATTCCTCTTAAAAAGGTCCCTACTGTTACACATCAAACTAAGCAAGTTAATACACAACATGGTAAGCCTATCTTTTATGAATCCGATAAATTGAAACAGGCTAAACAAATATTCTTAGATGGTTTAGTTGATCATGTTCCTAGTGAGCCGTTAGAGGGACCTATTCGATTGGTTACCAAGTGGTGTTTCGGTAAAGCGAATTGCAAAGCGCCACATTGGAAAACCACTCGGCCAGATACAGATAATCTTATTAAATTATTTAAGGACTGTATGACCAAGTTGAATTACTGGAATGATGATGCTCAAGTCTGTAGTGAGATTACAGAAAAGTATTGGAATCCAGTAACAGGGATTTGGGTACATATTGAAACGTTGAAAGGTTGATGCTATGAAGAAAAATTAGTATATGTCGCTCATCCTTATGGTGGTAAGGAAAACAATCGTAAAAATATTGATGTGATCATGGGAGATTTGGTTTTAAATGATGCCAGTCATGACTATATTTCCCCTATCCATAACTTCGGATATGTATATCTAACTGGTGATGATTACCAACGAGGATTAGATATTTGTTTAAGTCTACTTGGACAGTGTGACATTTTAGTGTTGTGTCCAGAATGGGAATCTAGCCGTGGTTGTAAAGGTGAATTTGAATATGCCAAGAAACATAGTATTTCCACTTTTACGTTAGGTGAGTGGAAAGCTTTAAATCGGATTTAATAAAGGAATGCTAATGAAGATATTGGATGCGTGTTGTGGTAGTAAAATGTTTTGGTTCAATCGAGAATACAAAAATGCTGTTTACATGGATAACAGAACAGAAAATACAACTCTTTGTGACGGTAGAAAGTTAATTGTAAATCCTGATGTGATCGCAGATTTCCGCAAGATGCCTTTTGAAGATGAAAGTTTTTACCTTGTAGTGTTTGATCCACCACATTTATTAAAAGTAGGTGATAAATCATTCTTGGCATTGAAATATGGTCGATTAGAACAAAAATGGCAAGAGGATATAAAACAAGGCCTATCAGAGTGTTGGCGAGTACTAAAACAAAATGGGACGTTAGTCTTCAAATGGAATGAGGAACAAATCACATTGCCAATGATAAAACCTTTATTGCCATGTGAACCGCTAATTGGCCAACGTAGAGGCAAGACAATATGGTTAGTATTTTTTAAGGAGTGAGTATTAATATATGAATAAATACCAACTTATTAAACAAATAGGTGAATGCCCTAAATGTGGATGCAAGGAATTTATTGTAAATTCAAAGGTTGATGGTGAAGTTTCTTATTTTGTAAATCTAGATGGTAAAGAGTGTGATAATTCGGAAATGTATTCAGGGTTAGATTACCACTATGACGAATGGTGCGTTTGTGCGAAGTGTGAAAACAAACTATTTAAATATAAAGATTATTATGCTAGTGGTGATTTTTTTGCTTGAATAAAATAACGAAAATAAATGATTAGTGTTTTTTTCAAGGAAAAGGAGAGTGGATAGAAAGTGTTTAGACGATATGAGAAAAGGGTTAATGAAATTCAAGCTGTGCAATATAACGGTACTAATATTATGGAAATAGTCGATTTTGTTGGTGATATAATTGGTATTGATTGGTATGAAAACGCATCATTAGAAATCACAACAGATAATGGAAGAATCGAATGTTTTAAAGGTAATTATATTGTTAAAGATCATAAAGGTAAAATTAAAGTTCATGAGGTAAATGAATTCGAAACGACTTATAGAGAGGTAGAAAATTATGATTAGTGATGAACAGGGGAAGAAATGGCTATTGCAAAAGTTATATGATGATGGCTGGCGGTATTGTGTAATGGATAAATACGAAAATATATATCTTACAAACAAAAAGCCATCTATGTTTAATGATGCAGATGAGATAATTGTGAGTAGTTGTGAAAAGGCAATTGGTATAACTGCCATTAATATGATATTTCCTGAATTAAACTGCAACGAGTGTATAAGCATTGCAGAAGAATTAGGTATTGTTGATTGGTCGAAAGTAACAGTTAATGCACCTATAATCGTTACTACACCCTATGGTGATGATGTAAATATGCATTTTGCTAAATTAAAAAATGGCTTTATATATTATTACAGTGGTGGTCGTACAAGTTGGACACAAACAACTACTACAACTACTGGAGTTTATAAAACCACACCTGAACGTGTAAGACTAGCAGGTGATGCCGATGAATGAAATGGTTATTATTAACATTCTATTGGTGATTTACCTTGTGGTTATTTTTAAAATGTCCTATTACTCTTATCGTGAAGCTGCTGCATTAAAACATTTTATGGTTTCTGACGTATATAAAATGCAATTGCAGAAAATAATTAGATTACAAATACGGGATATGGTAATATGTAGTATCTTGTTTGTTTTAAATATTGTCTGTATGGTGGTCCTATGGTAGAACTTAGCAAAAAAGAATATCGTGAACTGGCATATGAGTATCTACACGAGGCAAGTAAAGCAGCATTAAGGATTAAATCGTTAAAGCGTAATATCCAACGTATTAAAAGCGATATCACATCATTACGTGCTGTAAATTACGGTAAAGAGCGAGTAGACGGCGGTGAACCATCTGGTATTGAAGATGATATTAACCGGCTACTTGATATGGAAATGAGATATAAACGCCAAATCCATGAACTATTGATTAAACGTGATGATGCTTGTCATATGATTGATGCCTTAACCAATACTGTTGGTTCTATTATCCTCATGCAACAATATATCAATGGTATGTCTGCTAAGGGGGCATATTCATTTGTTGGTTACGGTGAATCACAAGGAAAAGAATATAAGAATTTGGCTCTTATTGAGCTTGGGTATAAACTCCGACGGAAATCGGCGGTAAACGGCTAATATCGACCTTTTAAGACCGCCATATCTATGATATATTGTAGTTGGAAAAGTTGATTTTTCTTCTGAATATTTAAAGAGTACTTATACACAAAAAGGCGCATCATAAATGGTGTGCCTTTTTTGTTACAGAAAATTATGACACAAATACACTGCATCAAGCACAAATGCTTGAATAATAAAAACGGAATATGTGGGGCTAATGAGATGTTCTATGACGGACTATGTCAAACGTATATCACACATTCTCATGCGAGCAAGAGCAATTGTGGATTGTGTACACGATCGCATGGGAAGTTAGTCCGCAAGGGCGGTAATACATTAAAGTGAGGTGATGATCCATTGCGAGTAAATAGAAAAAACTGGTTAACTGACCCTGATAATTTATTACGTGCGGAAGGTTGGGCTCGTGATGGCCTTACTGATGAGCAAATAGCAAAAAATATAGGTATTTCGATTAGAACTTTATACGACTGGAAAAAGAGTTCGCCGCAGTTTCTGCAGTCCCTTAAAAGAGGGAAGGAAGTTATTGATCTTGAAGTTGAAAATGCATTGCATAAACGTGCTATAGGTTACGAATATGAAGAGAAAACATACGAGAATGGAAAGCTTGTTAAAGTTGTAAAGAAACAGCAGCCTCCGGATGTTACGGCTCAAATATTCTGGCTGAAAAACCGTAATCCTGAAAAGTGGAGAGATACTAAGAATATCGATGTCAAAGGTGAACTTACAGTATCTGCTATGGATAAATTGAAAGCTGCACGGGAGAAAGCTAATGGAAAAACATGACGAGTTAATAGAGGCATTAGGCGCTCTTACACATGATCCGTTAGCGTTTGTATATTTTGCCTATCCTTGGGGAGAGCTGGGGACGCCATTGGAGAATATGGAAGGTCCCGATGAGTGGCAAATACAAATCTTAAAAGACATCGGTGAACAATTAAAGAAGGGCAAAGACCTACAAACCGCTATTCAAGAGGCGGTAGCATCTGGCCATGGTATCGGTAAATCTGCACTGATATCATGGCTTATTCATTTTGCAATATCTACTCATGAGAATACTCGTGGTGTAGTTACTGCTAATACGGAAGGTCAGCTCAGAACA
>BNJS01002262.1_pt1 | contig 41072 bp, 69 predicted proteins | sample 8540461 | NCBI WGS metagenome assembly BNJS01 (sample SAMD00202454, study PRJDB9452) | human saliva metagenome | isolation source: human saliva | place: Japan
GAATTTGTGTTTACAAGTGCTTTCCGTTGCTTGTTGATAGTTGAGTTTTTACTTATTTTTCCATTAAAATCATTTTCATTAATTGCTATCATTTTTAAATCGTATTCATCATCGTATTCATTTTTCATAATCATCTTTTGCCCGTATAGTTGAGAAGGTTTGCAATTTAATTCTAGTAGTTTACAAAAGAATCAGTGAGTAATTTCACTGTTTTTATTTTTTTGACAAAAACACCGCAAAGCCTAAGCCTGCGGTAGAAAAAGAACAATTTAGAAAGTTTCCTTTCTGTTTATTTTTTAAATTATTTAGTTGTAATTAAGCCTTCTGGCTCTACTGTGAACTCTGGCTTATCTGCCATTGTTCCGTCTGGTTTAATGTAATACCAGCCTTTACCTGCTCTGACGAATTCATTTGATACCATGTTACCGTCTTTGCTGTCTAGGTAGTACCAAGTGTCTTTATACTTGACCCAACCTGTCTTCATAGCACCTTCTACGTCAAAGTAGTACCACTTGTCAGCGATTTTCTTCCAGCCTGTGGCCATTGCGCCTGAACCGTCAAACCAGTACCAGTTGCCGTCTGAGTGCTTCTTCCAGCGGTCTGCAAGCATGTAGCCTGAACCGTCGAAGTAATACCAGGTTCCGTTGATTTCTCAAACTTGTTTTTTGGATAAGAGCCGTCTGAGTATACGTACCAGTAGCCTGTATCGTTCTTCTGCCAGCCTGTTTCGGCGCCTAGGCCGTTCTCAATATCTCGCTTAAACTGTTCACGGCTAACACCCCATTTAGCAAGATAAGGATACGGGTCAACGTGGTCGCTACTGTTATCTGGCTGGTTGTTGGTACAGTATTCATGAGTTTTGATACCTGCCAAGACGTCTGTATCAAGAGTTTTCGGTAAACCTGCTTCATCTGCTAGATTTCGTAGCAATTCGATATAAAGGCGATAGTCTGTCATGAACTCTTCTTTAGTTGAATGGCTTTCAATCAATTCAACTGCTGCATAAGTCTCAGCGTTCCAACCACCCCCAACATCATAGGCTCCTTTATTAACAGGTCCAACCTGCATAACACGGCCATTTCCAACGACATGAGAAAAGAACCCAAGTTCTGGGTCCTTTCTATAATGATAGTCCGCCTCGTTCTGAGCGGTTGAGTTTCGATTGCCTGTTGAGTGGGCGTGAACCTGACGGAAAGGCTCAAATCCAACAATCGGCAAGTCTGTACGTAGTCTGCTTGTATCGATATCCATGCTATTGTCCTTTCCATGCGTCGTTCATCTGCTTCACTGCTGACTCAACGAATACTTCAAGCTCTTTATCCGTCATGCTAACATTGTACTTTTTAAGCTCTGAGATCATGTAGACTTTAGCTTGCTCTAGCTTTTCATCCCCTTTGTAGCCTGTTTCAGTTGCTACCTGCTCTACTGCGTGTACTGCATTTTTGGCTAAGATTTCAGCGATTTTTACCGCCTTTTCTCCGCCTTTTCGCAAAAGATAATCTTTCACTGCTTTTACGATATTTCCAACTGCTACTGCTAAAAAGCCTGTAGCAAAAGCAATAATCAGTTCATTAAATTGTGACATGTGTTTTTCCTTTCTAATCACATTCTAAGAATGGACGCATCTTGTTCAAAATGACCGGATACATCTTCTTATTTCCTTCTGCGGTAGGATGTAGACCGTCTCCTATGAAACGATTTCTGACACTTTCTAAAACAGGATTTAAACCTGATTCGTTATGCAAATCAACGCAAGGAATAGCATACATTTCAGATACTTCTTTAACAGCTCTGACATAATCTGGCAAAGTGTTCCCTCTGTTATTTGGAGTTGTCTGAGCGTTGACCCATGTTGTTCCATTGCCTCTGTAATATCGTTTTAGAGGTGTCATAGTCATTACTTTCGCATTGGGACGATTGATTGCAAGCCATTCGAGAATGTACTTGTATGCTCCGTAAAACGAACTCGTTCCTGTGTCAGTAATATTTCCTAAGATCGCATTATTTCCCCAATCGTTCGTACCTCCGAAGATAACAACAATATTCGCATCAGCTGGTATTGTGTCAAGTCTATTGACAAACGGTTTTAATCTGTCACTTACATAGCTCGAAGTACAGACAGAGGTTCCGCCAATGCCTAAATTCGTGACGATGCTATTGATGCCGTTGCTTTTGCACCAGCTGTCAATATATCGGTGCCATTGCCAGCCTGCTGCTTGGGCGCCTTCAGTAATCGAATCCCCTAAACAAGCGATCTTCTTGGTTTTTGTAGTCTTGCTAAAAGTATTGATGTAATAATTCCCTGCGTTATTGTCGTAATAGCCAAGTAAAACATCATTAGTAGTGTTAACAGAACCGGCCACTATTCTTTTTTGTGCTTTGTTAAAAACGATAAAACCTGCACTACCATTGATTGATACTTCTTGAGCTTCACACCAATAGCTTGTTTTACCAACTTGCACATTACATTTTGGAATATGTAATTTTTTCAAGTTTTTATCATAAACTATATTTCCGTTGGGTACAAAAATTATAGTGTTGCTATAAGTTGCTATGTCTTCCGTACCGAGACCACCACTTCCTGAGTTTGGGCGACTCTCTAAAACAGTCAATCGTTGCTTGATTACGGAATCGTCATATGGAATAGGTAATTCCGATTTCTTAGCATATTCATCAAGTGACTGGTGCGCTGTCAAATAGTTTCGTTCTGCTAACTCGTTGCGTGTAATAACTTCACGTTTTAGTAAATCAAAATCGACCTTATCTAGTTTCGTGACTACCTCTGCTTTGGTTGCTAAATGAGAAATGTTCTGATGTTCAGTCAGATAATGCTTTCCCTCAAGTTCTTCATGCGTGACAATCTGAGAATAGTCAATCTCAGCTGCCTCGTGCATTTCTTCTTTAGTCGCAAAACGTGTCTTGATATCCTTGATATCCTTACCGATTGCGGTTGCTAGGTTTCAAGGTTAGTCATAGATATCACGCTTTCGCTTGGTTATAAGTCTCAACTAAATCAAGATTAGCGATCTGGTCTACACGTCCGCTAACTTCTGTCACTTTGCCCAAAAGTGCGCCGTTTTCATCCTGACCCATGTTCGTGATTTTTTCCGCAATTTCTTTCAGCGTGTCAAGATTTTCAGGCACAGACTCACCCAAGATTTCAGCTTTGACCTCTGATTTAGCTTGAGTGACTGCTTGTGAAATAGCTTGCGTCATTGCTGTAGTCTCTACTTTAGTGCTGACGCTTTGTTTAACTTCTTTAATATCTGCTCCGACAGCTTGTGCGAATGCTGTTAATTTTGTTGTGTCCATTGTTTTACACCTTTCCTAAATTATAGTAAAAAAGCAAGTCAGGGATTTCCTGACATGCTCCACCTTCGCTTGCAGGTCTTTCTGCAAGCTGTTTTTTTACTTCTTCTGCTATATCCAACTCTTTTAGAGCGTGGATTTCCTCTGTGACCAATTCTTTATCTGAAGCTACTATCTTGATATGCGTAGCCTTATCGCTTGGAAAAATATATCCGCCAGCGCTAATCTCTAACCGATATTTCCCAACAGGCAAGATAGCATCCAGATTAAAATTCACGCTTGAGTTTGTGACAGTCACCTTCTTCTTCCACTGGTGCTTGTCCATGGTCAGACTAACGACCGCCACCTCCCCTTCCAGAGAGGAGACGGCTCGATAGTCTTCGTCTAAAAGGACAAATCCAAAGGTAGAAGCTACATCACCCTGCTTGATGAGGTAACCGCCATCCACTTGTGCGAGATTGGTCGTATTGAGATTACAGACCATTCTGCGCCCCTTTCTTAGCTTTTGCTCTGAATCAACGTTTTCAACTCTCTGACATCTTCACCTAACGACTTAACTTGTTCTGCAAGAACTAAGATAGCCTTGTTCTGTTCGTCATGGTTATCTAGTCGTTTGTTTGCAGATCTTTTAAATTCGTTCAGATTCTCGATATCTTTCTCTAAAACCGTGAGACGATTCTCTTGTTTGGTCGCTCGGTCTTTCATTGAGAAATAAAGTCCGATGACAGGAATCAGAGAGAGGAAAATTTGGACAATTAAACGTTCAAATTCTGCCATAGTCACCTCCATTATTAGTTAGGTGTAACTGTTGTAGCAGAAGGTTCCGTTACTGTTGGAGTTACGGTAGCTGTCGTAGAAACTGCAGCAGCTGATGCGACAGTAGGCTCATTTGGTGCTTTCGGTGCACTAAACTTCCAAGTTGCTAGAACGCCATTCTGGTAAGGTGTTCCTTCAAGTTGAGCAAGGGTTTCTCCTTGATAAGTAAATGACTGATTGGTTTGAATCAAGATGCGTTTACCTTCTCCATTAATTTCAGCGTGACTTGGGTCTTCAACCGCAAAGATTGCACCAGGCTCGTAAACTTTACCAACTTCAGCCAGTGGGAAGAGTTCAACCATTTCTTTGTAGGTGGTGCCGTAAGAAACTTTCTCACCCATGATGGAATCTTGAGCCATCACTCGAACTACTTTATTAATGCGGTTCGCAAGTGCTTCAAGGTCATTTTGCTTCGCTTCTGCTTGACTCAATTTCTCTTGGGTTTGTTCAAGATTTGCTTGAGCTTGAGCTACTTTCTGCTCAGCCTGTTCCAATTTAGCCAAAGTCTGCTCTAGTTTCGCTTGAGCAGTCACGATGGCATTTGTCGGATCAAGTTCCGTACGAATGAAATCTAAAACCGCTTGAATCAGCACTTCTTCATTATCATTCGTGCGGTTGCCTGGCAATTCAACACGCTCATAGCTGTAGCGTCCAGGTTCTTCTTTCTCAATCGTAACAATCGTTACATTCTTTTCCCCTTTCAAAGTCGGGCTTCCTGTTAATTTGTAAGTCATGCGTTATTTCCTTTCATTTTAGCTTGTGTTTCTTCAAATAGTTCTTTAAGTGCTGGTTCATATTCCAGCACGGCTTTAAAGACCCGTAATTCAGCCAAAATCAGCGTATAGCGTGCCTCTAAATGCGCACGATTCAATTCGCCCTCAGCCAATCGGTTGACAAGCGACTCAGCTACTAGCTTGTCGATTGTGTGATTATCCATGTATGTTCTCCAATTCTAACTACTGCTAATTCCTAGATGGCTTTCAATTCTGTTCAAGCGTTTCTTGATTGCATCTATATCTGTATGTTTCCGGAAAGCGACTGATTCAAGTTCACTCCACCAAACAACCTTATTGACACCTCCAGCCGGGTTATAGCCATTACCGAAGATATTGCTATTTCCCATGTTGATGTTTCCAGCGAATACGGGCGACTGAGTGAATTTTACTGCTCCATAAAAATTCGTGGTGCTCTCGCCTGTGAAGTTGGTTTCGGCAGAAAAATGCGCATCGTTCTTACAATACATTTGCCCATCTGTGTCCACATGCCACGCTCTAGGCCCTGCTTGGTTCCAGTTGTTGCCCCAGTTCGCCCAGAAGGCTGTTTGGGTTCCGTAACCTTCTCCATTGCCCATACCAACTGCGAATTTATTCACACCAGAAATCCAACGACCTCCACCTTGGTCGAATTGTCCAAGTGTGAATCCGCCAATTTTACCTTGATAGGCTTCGAGGAATGTCGAACTAGACACGACAGATTCAATTTTAGTCGCAAAGATTTCCTTAGATGTCAACTTGTCAATCAAGGCATCTCTAGCGGTCAGGTTCCGAATTAAGGCATCATCTACGCTGATTTTATCGCCCGTTATCGCACCTGCTTGGATATGGTCAGCAGTAACGGAGCCAGCTGCTAACTTCCCAGCAGTCACCGCACCGTCCACAATCATGTCGGACTTCACTCTGACTTTCGGGGCAATGATGTCAACGCCTTTCGGACTTGTGGAAATGGTAGAGGCTAACTGCTCACCCGTTAAGGTAGTAGAGCCGATGGTCACGCCTTCTGGCGTAACTTGTACTCTAGCACTGTTAGCAGCGTCTCGCACTTCCTGCCTAATTTCTTTGGCAGTCTGCGCAATGGCACTCTTGACATTCTTGTCAAAGAATTGAGTCAGCGCCCCTTGATTATTCTGCTGGATTTTGCCCCAGAGTGTGCTGTTTGGGTCTCTCAGTTCAAGCTCAATAGAACGCATATCCTTGAAGAGACCTGACAAGGTGCGTTGCGTGACAGTAGGTTCCACAAAGTTAGTCGGGAAATCTCCCTGCTCCAACTGGATATCTGTCAGCACCGTATCACCCACACAGCCCATGTGATGAAGCTTCAGCAGTTCATCTCGTGTCCGTGGTTGAAATACCTTGTAATACCGTCCGTTATGCTCCAAAGCAGGCGAACGGACGTTTTGAATGGTAATATCCATGTGTTACCTAACCTTTCTTATAGATATAAATATCCTTCTGATATATCCTATCCACAGCATCACGATCTGATGAATTTTTGAAAGTGATAATAAAATCATAGACCCACGTTCCTGAAAATTCTGTAACGACCATCACAGCGCTATTGATTGCAAATAATTCGCCGTTTATTCTGGCTTTAATTCCTTCATAATTGAAACCATCTGGTTTTGGTTGTCCGTATTCACGTCGTACTCTCAATGTCCGCTTGATAGCTAAGTCACCATCGCGTCTCCAATCTGTGAAATTTTCGAAATGAGCTGATTCTACTAGTTTCTGTTCCCATACTAGCCTTGTCCCTACATATCTCTGAGTGATTTCCTTTCCACCCACATAAATTCCTTCTCTAGCCATACTACCTCCTACTCATAAACATCGTAGATTGTGTTCGGGTCTTTATAATAGAGGCTGTTGTAGGTAGTTTTGTGACCATACCAATATTTCAGCGCTTGACCACCATTCTGGTTGATGATGCTTTGGCCTGGCGCTCCTGCTGGACCTGCTGGTCCACGTTCCCCTGTGGCTCCTCTAGCGCCTGCAGGGCCTACATTTCCTTGAGGTCCTCGTTGACCTTCTGGGCCTCTCGGTCCTACTGCGCCTGCTGGACCCGCTGGTCCTGTTGGTCCTGCCGGACCTCTCGCCCCCTGTGGACCTTGTGCGCCTTTAAGCCCCTCTCTCTGTTGACTCGTCAGGTTCTCGAATCGCATGACACCGTCTGCTCCTCGTGGCCCTGTTTCTCCACGATCACCACGGTCTCCTTTAGGACCAGTCAGGTATTGCAGTGCTGAAAATCGGTCACGACCATTTCCGACCTTGACTTTACCTGTGTCACTTTCAACACCTAGTTCGCCATCAAGTAAGACAAGAGTGCTACTTGCCCAGTCTCGTGCTGACATGCGCTTATGTTGAACCCTTACTGGGATTGTTTCCGTCATGTTCTACCTCCGTCAAAAATAAAAGTTGGATTTTGGTTCCAACTTCCGTCATATCTAGCATTTTGCCCGTCCGCAACCGTCTTATAGACTGGCGCTAGTTCAATCCGTGTTGTCTGATTGTCAACCGTCACAGATTGCTCTACGTTCTGATACCAGTCGCCTGAGAAAGTCAGACGATAAGCGCCGTAGTAGACCGATAAGACCTTCTCTTCTTTCTGGACAAGGTCTTTATCTATCGCTGGCATGATAGTATTAGCTGGCGCTAAGTGAACGTGTCCACCATAAAACGGTGTCTTATTGACTACAACAGTTACATCTGTCTTGCCGTAAGGTGTACAGGTTGCTGACCAGCTGATGACGTACTGCTTACCTAATTCAAAACCGTCTCCATTGTGACCGACTTCTACAAAATCCGTTCCATAACTAATTTCTTGGCCGTGCCACCATTGAGACGGTTCTTGTTGTACTGAGTAGTCCCGTCACCGCCAATCAGGCTAGCATTGACCCTTGCGGTCTCGCTGACCTGCTCTAATTTCTTACTTAATTCAGCTATTGAGTCCGCACCACTCATCAGCTCCTCACGGATACGCTTCACGAACTCAGGACGTTCTTTCTCCATTTCTTCGTGGATTTTGGCGCCAAATTCTTCAGCATTTGCTTTGTATTTTTCGATAGCATCATCAATTGCTTTTTTACGTTTCTCAAACTCAGCTTCAAAGGCTGCATCTGCTGCTTCTATCTGCGCTTGGATTTTTGCTTCAATGCCATCTTGTTGCTTAATCTGCTTGGTAATCGTACCCTCATAAGAATACTGAGTATCGTTTCCAGCCTTACTATCTGCGCTGATACGACCTCTTAGACCGCCTTTAAAAGTAAAGCTCTGGCTTAAGACAGGAACTTTAAAGGTTTCTTTTTTGTTAGTTTGAATGGTTACCCACTGCCCAACTTCAAGCAATAAATGCCCTTGGTAGTTGAGATTATATGGATAGTAAGTCAGATTTTTCAGCTTGTAATACAGGTCATTCAAAGCACTCTGAGTCATGAAGACATTATCCAATTCCAGTGACCGACCTGTCTTCATACCAACCGTAAGGGACTTTTTGTCCGTCTTACAAGTGATACCAGCTATCTGATACTCAATCTCGCTCTTGGTTAACCCATGCAAGGAAGTAGCTATCTGCGTTGATCGTGATGTTTGACTCGGTCAAATCACGGATTTCCATCTTACCTTCTCGGTTGAAGAAACAAGACATCCCAATCATCTGAGTCATAGAGCTTAACATATCCCTGAACGAAAGTTTCTTACCTTCAGGTACTTGCTCGACATGGTAACGCATAGCACTGATTCCAAAATAGTCATTCGCTAACTCAATGCCTGTTTTCAGACAAATTTCCTGAATAACTTCTCGTACTTCAGCCGGAAAATGCAAGTCTGTCACATACTCACGATTAAGCTTAAACATACCGTCCATAAGCTCAAGCGTGGTTGTGTTGCGGTTTCGGTCAATCTCAATATCGTTGATGAAGTATTCCCCCATCTTAACCCACTGGTAGGTATTCCCAACCAGTAGCCCAATCTCAGGGTGTAGGATATCCAGTTTATTGAACGTGGTAATGATACTGGTAAAGGTAATCTTACCGCTACCAGCACACGTTCCACCGGGCTTGTACGTATCACCTTTGATATAGCCATACTCAAAACTAGCCTCTTTGATATCTCGTGAAGCATAATCACCAACACGAATAGCTAGCGTCCTATCCTTAGCAAACATGGCTCTATCAAATTGTCGTCTGGTTAAAGCGTCCATCTTCTTACCTCTCTATCAGGTTAAATTTAGCGCCTGACCAAGGTTTGAACTTCTCGGTAAAGGTATAGCTTGGAGCCGTTCTATCGCCGACATAGAAAGTCCCAGTCGTCTGACCTTTAACAGGGTCAGGGTATGAAACTTCAAAAAAGACTGCTGAAACGGCATTTAAAAGCTGACTCATTTCTTCCTGAGTCAGCATGCCCCATTCACAGTCTAGTTTGCGCTTAGTCGTGATACGGTCGCGCACCATGTCGCCATTGGCATTACGCCCTGTTTCTCCATCGATATCCTGAATACCGACCTGAAAATATTTGGGAGGCTTCACAGTCACCCCATTGATTGTCAATTGTGCCATTTAACCTCCTAAATCTTGAGCAAGGTTTGACCTGCTCGTTCGTGTTCCTTGTTGATTTCTTGGATAGCTACCCGTCCGAACTCATGACCTGCGATTTGGATAACGATGTCGCCGTCGCCAGAAAATCCACCTTGCGGACCAACACCAGCCATGGCATTTACTACCGCACTGCTGACAACTCGTCCTAGCGTTTGGATAAATCCTGTATTTTCAAGTGGTACGACCGCTTCTTTACCTGCTTCACCAATCATGGCGATCGTTGGACTATCAACGATACCACCACGGGCAAGACGAGGGAGACTGACTGTACTTACACTACCGACCCATCCTAGACCAGGTAAGTTTCTGACAACATCTAAAACACCATTAATCATGCCGATAAATCCATTAACCACATTCTCAATGGTGCCAAGAACCGCATTAACAGCACTCTTAAATGCTCCACCTACTGCCTCACCGACCATTTGACCAGCGTTTACGAAGATACCTTTTACAGTTTCCCAAACGCCACTAAAGAAGTCACCGATAGAGCTGAAAGCATCTTTTACTGCGTTGTATGCATTAGTGAACATCTCACCAAACCAGTTTGAAACGTTGGATAATGCATTAGTCACATCTGCCCATCTCTCACCAAACCATGAACCTAGTTTGCTAAAGATGTTTGTTAGACCAGTCCATGCTTTTTGGAACATGTCCGTAAACCATGCCCCTGATATTAGCCAAAGCACTAGTGACATCTGCCCAACGTTGTCCAAACCATGAGCCGATTGGTGTGAAGATATTAACGATAGCGTCCCATGCGCCTTGGAATACACCAGAGAACCACTCTCCGATACCAGAGAATATGTTCACAATGGCATCCCATGCTTGCTGGAACTTCTCACCAAACCATTGACCTATTGGCTCAAAGATTTCTTGGAGTTTCGTCCATAGACCGCTGAAAAATTCGCCAATCGATTGACAAATACCACTGATAAAATCACATAGTCCTTGCCATGCAGTTTTAGCAAACTCAACAACAGTGTCCCAGTTTTGGTAGAGCAAGACACCGATAGCAATCAAGGCTGCAATAGCAGCAATAACTAAGGTTATCGGACTGGTCAATACCGCAATAGCTCCATTGAGTGCCCATGTTGCAGCAGCTGCAACTCCTGCTGCAACTGATTGAGCGATTTCCGCTGCTGCTGCAAGTCCCATTTGCGCTGCATGAACACCCCACGCCAGTGCTGATTTACCAAGTTCTAGAGCAGTTTTTCCTAGCTCTACAATCAATTTCCCAGAATTGACCACAAAGTCTTTTGCATACAACGCATTCAAATAGATGGTTTCTCCGAAGCTGACCAATTTATCAAACGTCAAAGCTTTCAAAGCCAGCCCAAGATCTTTAATTCCACTAACAATAAAGGAAACCTTGCCACTCAATAATTCGAATGCTCCTGCAAGCCCTCCAGCTTGTTCAGCCCAAGACAAGAACTTAATTCCTTGCCATACGGTTGCAAGCGTACCAATTACACTAGCGACCGTAGAGATAATCTCTTTATTTTCTTTACACCAATCTGAAAAAGCAGTAAAACCATCGGCTACTAGCTTGATTGTATCAGCTAGTAACTTCAATGCCTCTAGTATGATACCGCCTAGTAAATCAGCGACGGTTTCAATACTTATGCCGAATGTGTTAGACAAGAACTCTGCGAAAGGCTTCCAACTTCCTTCCCAAAGTATTTGAATAATATCAATTAGTCCGTTAAATGCATTAGCAATAGAGTCAATAGCAGGGGCTACATGTTCATCGTAGACACTACTCAATCCATCGCCAAACTTATCAACAACACTCTCAATAGTTTCAAATATCGGAGCTACAATGTCCAAAAGGCTTTGAAGCATTGATGAAATTTTAGGAGCGCTCGTCACAACGACTTTTTCAAATCCTTTAAACAAACTTCCTGCTAGTTTGCTACCGACTTCAACAATGGTAGATGTCAAGCTTAATAGAGTTGATACAATAGCGCTACCGATACGAACCGCACCAGTTGAAGTAATGACATCGTAGAAAGCACTAGAAAAAGCCTGAGCGATGTTTCCTACTGCCTCTGCAATATTACCAACATTATCAAACAGAGCGACTAGCGCCCTGATAATACGTTCTTTCTGCCTTTCAAGACCATTCGCGATACTTTCAGTAAGGAGTACACCAATGCCGACTCCGATAGTGGCTAACGAACCAGCAATTTGACCCAAAGCATAAGCGATTTTTTCGGTCATGCGGTTAAAGGCATTTACAACCCTTGGATCAGTAGCGATTTCTTCAAGAGTTTTCTTGATTCGTTCTAAAGCAGCTTTGATACGCTCTAAACCTTCCGGTCTAAATGCTGCATCAAAACCTTTTTTGAAGAGGTCAAACAACCCTTTAAGCTTGTCTCCTAGCCCGTCAAAAATGCTCTTGAACTGGTTACCCATATCGGTCAACTCGACTTCTGGCAAGATGTCTTTGAAAGGTCCGCCTCCGCCTCCCTTTCCTTTACCACCTTTACCTCCGCCACCGCCTCCACCGCCAGAACCGCCTGCATCGTCGTCTTTTGGTTTTTGCAAGATATTAATCTCATCAAATCCCAATAGACCAAGCAATTCTTTAGCAGCTTTCTTAGCGTTTTTGGCCGAGTCTCCAAGATTGTCAGCAAGTCCTCCTGCTGAATCTCCAGCGTCATCTACTGCGTCAGCAAGGTCTCCTGCTCCGCCTGCAGCGTCTTTCATGGCGTTGCCCATGTCTCCGACCGCTCCACCGACACCGTCTTTAACTGTTGCTTTCTTGTTGAACATTAAGCGATAAACTCTGCAAGTTTTGCAGTAACGTTCTTCAAGACCATGGCAAAAGAGTTTAAGACAGGCATAATCGCATTGATAATCGGTAACATAGCATTACCTAGATTCAATGCACTATCTTTCATCAGTGACTTAAACAGGCTGATACTACCGTTAACTGAGTTGGATAAGGTGTCTCCATACTTAGCTGTAGCTTGTTCCAGGATAGCCATAAGACGGATTTGTTGCTGGGTTTGATAGTCCAACTGTTGCCAGCTCTGTCCGTTTGCGAACTTCTTAAAGGCTTCAGTAGACTCAATCATAGCTACATTGACGTTGATTCCTAGGTCCTCAATTGCTTCGGTGTTACCTAGTAAACCAGAGCGAATCCGCTCCATAACGTCTGTAATGCTACGCCCTGAGCCTTCAGCAACAACTGCTGATGTCTGCAACATCTTAGCGGTATAGGCGCTTAGCTTGTTGGTGTCTTTGATAAATCCAGAAAATAGGTTCGAGTAGACTGCACCGTAGTTGGTCGCCTCACCCACACCCATATTCATAGCGTTAGCGTTATCGTTAACCCATTTTAAGAAAGATTGCGAACTTTCGCCCATCTGGCGCTTGATTTGGTTCATAGACGCTGACACTTCAAGAGCCGTCTGCGCTGAATACATCCCAACATCAAGCAATTTCTTACCAAGGATTGCAAAACCAGCGAACTTGGCTAGCTTACCAAACGCACTACCGATTGAGCTCGACTGTTCACGAACTTTGGCAGTGGCATTCTTCACTTGGTCAGATGTCCCTTTGACCTGATTCTCGACTTCTTTCATCTTCTTCCTGAAAGGCGCTATCTCAGCGTCAATCATGACTTTCAATTCATCAAGAGTTGCCATTCACTTCCTCCTTCCTTTTTCGATTATGTCTTTCTGCAAATTCACGCATTCGTTGCTTATGCAACAAAAGTGCTTGTCTCTGTCGTTCCTGTTCTACCGCTTGTTGTTCTTCTACAAACAACTCAGGCGCATATTCCCAGAACTCAAAAACCTTGGCATCTTTAGATAACAATAAGGAAATGTGGTTGGATATCATCTGCGAAAGTCTATAAGAGTCAATAATCTTCTCTTTACGCTCTTGGGCTTTGACACGGTTGTAACTTTCAATCATTTCTCGGATTTCAAGCACCGTTAAATCCCAAAAATCAAGAGGCTTACCCCCGATGTCCAAAAACATAGGATAAAGCCTCTCAATAATCTGCGTTACTGTTAAGATTACTCGACTACTGTCATTTTCTTCTTGGAAGTTTTCTTGTCCTTGCTTCCTCGTGGAGTAAAACCCGACACTTCAAATAGTGGCATTAAAACCTCTGTCATGAAGGTCGTTTGGTCTCCACCATTATCCACGTACTCATCGTATAGATCATAGACATCCTCAAGAGAATACCCATTCTCATACTTTTGCAATGATCCGTGAATCAAAAGCAATACAACTTTCAAAGGAGGCAAAGGAAACTCTTCGCCAGCCTCAGGCATGAAGATTTTCAATAAGTTCATACCGATTTTTTCTTCAACTTTTGCTGCTTGATGAGATGAAAGTCGTAGTTTCAACTCTTTCTCATCGCTAATCTTCCAAATTGAGTAAGGTAACGCCATTTAATTAACCTCCAATACCGTCTGTAAATTCCAACTCTGACTGCAACGCAATTTTAAGGGTGAACTCGATAACGGCATTGACACCGCCACCGCCAAGCTTAACAGATACTTGACCTTCAAAACGAACTTTAGTGTTGTCTGGGTAAGTTTGCTCAAAGAAAAGTTTTGTCTTGTTGTCTGCCGCTGTACGTAATACACGATAAGGTGCGGTTGCGCTATCGTTCTTGTAAGAGAATTTGTATTCCAATTCCCCTGCATCACCGATACCGAACTCATACTTTTTAACTTTGTCTTCAAGAGTAGTGTTCTCTACTTTTTCAGGCTCAATACCAAACTCTGGTACTTCTTTCAACCCAGCAAGTTTAGTATAAGTTCCTTTAGCTGTACCATAAGCTAACGTAATTCCATTTGCTAACATATTTAATTCTCCATTCTAAATTGAAAAACAAGCTCTGAGTCTAAATCAACAACACCTTCAAAACGCATGACCTTATGTCTCAAATGAGATGGGTCTGGCACGTCTTGGCAGTCGGTTCTTCGCAAACCTAAAGACTCAAAAATCTGATTGATTTTAACAGCTAACTCACTAGTGCTGGTATCATCAAAGATATCCACCTTGTAGCGGATAGAAGATTTGTGTTCCTTGTCGTCAAACCAATCACCCGGCTTGTTTTGTTCTTCCAAAAAAATAACGACTGGGAAAGTTTCCCAATCGCTAGGATAAGTATCAGTCACATTATCTGCGACCTTTTGCAATTCTTTATAAATAACAGGCTTGATATTGATCATTATATTTGTTCTCTTATCTTTCTACGGACATAATTCGAAATATTCTTGGACACACGCTCTTGATTGTCTCTCAAAGCTGGATAAAGATAAGGCTGGGCAGGTTGACCATACATCTTGTAGAACTCCCCAATTTTTTGAAAGTGGTAAGGTCCTATATCTATCTGGTCTTCATGCACATACCACGGGCTAGACCGATAAGACACGCTGACCTCGGGCGATATACCCGAATGGCTAGCCTGTCCTTTTGGCCCTGTACCAAACTCTACATAAGGAGCATAGTGTAGATTTGTGTAAACCTCTCCTATAACCTTATCTCCGTCCATTTTAACCCTAGTCTTGATACTATTTCTAAGTTCCCCATTGTTGCCTGGTGCCAGTCTTTTAGCATCGGCTTGAACAATGGTTTTAGCTGCATGATGAACCGCCTTTGAAACAATATCTCGTTGCGCAACATCTGACAGCTTCCTGAACTTAGCTATAAGCCTATCTGCCCCTAGTAGCTCTGACACGTTCCAACTCCAAAACTTGATGGTGTGTGTAAACCTTTTTAGAAATAACCTTATGAGTCACTTCCGTCTGGCTGTCGATACACACACCATCTTTCACTTTGATAGTAGCTGACTTATTGGCATTTGCGTTCAAAATGTCGTTGACACGCTCACCATACAGCTCAGATTGTAACTTGCTACTAGCTGGCCACAATTCAAGACGGACTGTCTCAGCTTCTTTGACATATCCTTCTTTTGCTACACCTTCCTCTGTGACAGTCTTTTCAAACCGTCGCATCGGATAAGGTTTCAGTCTACTCTTCTTCAAAAACATGGCCTGCCACCCTTGCTAGTCTATGCATGCGTATTCGCTGTAGAAGACCTGTAGACAGGCCGTTTTCTCCGTAGACTACTGCTATACCACCCTCGGTTCTAGAATGCTCTCCTTCCGCTCCTGAGCGGTTGTGGAGCTCGATAGCAACCTCAGGTATTAAGAGACTTAAAGCAGGTGTCAAAGATGTGCGATTAGTCTCTGACAAGATAAGATTTGTAGCCCTCGTTTGGAGCAACATGAGAAGCTGAGTATCTTCTTCGCCTGTTAATTTCTTCAGCAACTCTATAGACATATCAATCCTCTTCTAAGAACTCAGGTTCAGGGAAGATTTCCTCAAGAACGTCTGAAATAGCGACACCATTGCTGGCAAAATTGTTAGCCAACTCAGCATAGCGCTCCTCAGTAATCTCAAGTTCCTCTCCTGCCAGTCGTTTCACATTTGATTCCCAATCATAGAAATCTTGTTTGATTTTAAATTTCACTTTTTAAATCCTCCAACACCTCTACAATTTCGGCTTTTGATAACTTATAGGCGCCAGCTATGCCAGCTTCTTTAGCTAGATTCTTCAACTCTTCTAGAGTCTTATTCTCTAAATCAGAATACTGGCTAACCTGCTCCTCTTGGATATAATGACGTCGTAGCAATAAGCTCATATCGCCACCTCTTACTCACCGAATTTTACAACTCGTGTAGGGTCGTAAAGGTAAACACCATAGTGTTCATCACCAGTGATAACCGTTGTCTTTTTAATGATGTCACGGTCTGTTTCGATAGCTACGTCACGTTTCATCATGATAACAAACGCACCGTATTTATTAGCGTCGTCTGTCTGAGTTTGGCTAGGAGAGACTTTGACGATAAATCCTTTACCTTCATCAACCTTTTTAGAGCGGACAATTTGTACACCGCCTGCTTCACCGAATGTTCCAGATACAACCATATCTGCACCAAGCTCTGAACCTTTAGTCCATTCTTTTGCTACGTCAGTTTTTAGCTTGATTGCGTCTTTAGGGTTGATGATAGCAACATATCGCGCATCTTCTTCATCCTCAAAAATTTCAAGGGCTTTATCAATAGTTGCAAGAGTTGTAGGAGCTTCCGCAACGTGCTGTGTTGCAGTCTTAGCAACTGCTACCAAATCATTATCAATCTTGTTAGCGATAGCTAAACCAAGTTGGTAAGTTGCTTGACCTAGTGGGTCACCAAGACCTGACAAGAGAGCTTCATCGGTAATTTCATAACCTTTAGCAGCCTTTTTAATAGTCATTTCTTTTTCTTTTGTTGATAGTTGGTCTAGAGTAATAGCTTGACCTTCTCCAACCTCTGCAGCATCTCCTGCATACTCCCATGCTGGAACTTTTAGAGTATTCCCTGGTCGGCCTTGGAGTGCTGTTTCCACATAGGCAAGTGGAGTGAATTTAATCAATTTAGGTAGTTTAGCGGAAACCATGTCCGCCATCACTTCTGGGTTAACCATAGTGGCTAATTTAGTTTGTCCTGCTGTCATTTATTTTAACCTTTCAATTTCTTATAAAGTTCTGGGTTATTTTGATAGAGTTCGTTTCGACTCTGATAACCCATACGAGCAAATTCTTCTTTTGTGATACCGTCACTATCAACTGGTGCTTGCTTCATTGGAGCTCCACCTTTTAGCTTTTCTTGTACGCCTTTTTGTACGGCTTGCTCCCATGATTTCTGCAACACGGCGACAGATTCAGATACCGTCTCTGCACTTGTCAAATCAACTACATTCACTAACTCAACAGGTAAGTCACGTTCACTTAGCATTGCTTTAGCTTCTGCGGTCAATTCCTTACGAGCAATAGCCTTTTCACGGTCAGCTAGTTCTTGCTCACGCTGATCCAACTGATATTTCTGTTTCTCATCAGCGTTCATCTTAGCAAGCTTCTTCGCTTCGTTTTCCTTGGCCTCTTGCTCTGATTTCATTTGGCAAAACTTCTTATCGATAATAGCATCGACGTCTGCGTCCGTGTACTTCTTCTCGTCTTGCGGTTGTTGTGCAGGTTCTGCAGGTACCTTTTGTTCTTCAACCGTTTCGACTGTTTGTGTTTCTTCGTTCATTGCGAACCTCCTATTTTTAAAGTCGTCCCCGACTGTAATTTCCATAGCTTTTAGTGTCGTCAATGCTTGGACAATATAAAAACCGTACGGGATTCCATACGGTTAGATTATTTTTAATTTCTTTAATCACTGTTTTTACAAGTGCTATGATAAACAAAATTAAAAACAAGAATACCAACCACCCGAAAGCGATTGATACCCAATCCCAGATAAACATATTTTTCACTCCTTTCTAAGCATCGTTTTGAGGCTTAGCATTTTCCACCCATTTTTGAAAAGCATCAAAAGTATTCATGTTTTTAAGAGACAAATACTTTTTAACTTCTTCAATAGCTTCATCGACTGATTTGTCGTCAAAACAATAGCCATTACCCGATAAATCAAAAATTTTATCTTGTTTCTTCTTATCAACAATCCATAAATGTTTTCCAGTCCAAGCACTCTGTGGATCATAACATTTCTTCGATTGTATCTCAAGATTATTATCTTCAATCAAGCCTATCAATTCTTTGTATTTATTCATAAGGTTCTCCTTTCTGAGCACGAAAAAAGCACTTAGATTTCTCTATGTGCTTTCTTTTTCGTCAATTCGATTATTCCCTTTAAACTTGGATTTGTTTTCCAAATTCTTGTCCATGACCTCATTTTTACCAAACTCCCTAAATAGATGCCGTTTATCTTTGGCATATTTGGAGAAAGTTTATATTTTTCTCTGATTTCATCTTTATGATCCATTATGTACTGATTGCGAGGAAGGCAACAAAAGATACCCTCACCAAAATAACTCAAATCTTCATCAGATATTTCAATAAGTTCTTCAGGCTTTACAAAAATCGCTCGATTAACTCTATCTTTTCCATTAGAAAAAGCCTTTTCTATAAAATCTTTATCAAATCCCATCTTCTAACACCTCCAGACCATAAATTATCATCCCATTTTCATCTTCCGTTTTTGAGATTATATTATACTTCAAGTTTGGTTTCATCAAATATTCTTTTTCAAAGTTTAACTCAGCCAACTCAGCTATATACGCTCCTATTTTTTGACCTTTTCTAACAGTAACTTCAAACAGAATATCTGCACCTTCACCCTCTATCGCAAACTCTTTTGCATGGTCTATGTTTAAACTAAACGAAGTGAAAGCTTTATCTAATCTGACAGATTGTCCGACTTTAAAATCTAGATAACCTAAATCTTTTCCAAGTGCAGAAAACGAACCACTTCCACGGTACGCCTTAAAACTTTCTTCAGGCGCAAATTTTGAAATAGCTTTTTCTAAGATTGGGATATTAGATTCTGTATCCTTTACAATATCCAAAGCAAAAGGTAAACCGGCTACATCTCCGTCGTTTTCAAACCAGAACTTTTCACGTATTGTTAAAGCTTCATCAAGTCCATAACGTTTTATATTGTTGAAATTATGATAGTTTTCTGTTGTATAAGAATAAATAACGCTTCTTTCGTCATCTGTAAGCTCATTATACCATTTCTGATAAGATTTTTGTTTCTTAAAGAAATCATCTATTTCATTTGGTTTATCAGCTACAAAAACCTTGTCATCCACTTCTGGCTTAGATTCCTTAACAACTTCCTCACCATCCACATACTTGTTATACCACTCTTTATAAGTCATATCAGCAGGTACCAGCTCAGTCTTACCCGTTTCTGGATTCCTTGCTCTGCGCTTCAGCTTGCTGTAGTCTGCTTCCTCGTCATATGCGACGGTAGTAGACCTACACCACGGATGCATAGGCGGACAATTGACACCAGGGACAGCCTTATCCCTATCATAGACCTGATTGTCATGCTCTTGGCAAATGCGTGATGTACGCTTATCTAAGACGGCCACAAAGATATACTTCTCTATATCTGCTTCCTCATAGCTGAGTAGTTCCATCTGGTTATGAAAAAAGGCTGATTCTGTTCGAACCAAACGCCTTGCATCGTTCTGACCTACATTAAACCGCTCAGCAATTGCTTGTGCAGTTTCTCGTGTATCTCGGCCTGTCATGAGGCTCATAAGTAGTTCATCTTTTATGCTTGAAGTAAGCTTCCCTGTATTCTTCCAGATGTCTGTAGAGTAGGTGCTTCCATCTCCTAACCAACTAAAAGACTGTAGATGTTTTATCTCGCTCTCAGGAAGCCCAGAAAAGCCGTATGCCAGCCCTATCTGCTGTTGCAGGTCAAAGGTAGCCTTGTAGTAGCTATCCTTCATCAGGTCGCTATAAAAGGCATCTGAGCCTGTCTTCTCTGAATGATAGATGGATTCACGCATACGGTCTAAATCGTCGCTCAAACGTTCTAGGCGCTTCATACGGAAAGAATAAGCTGGGCTATCTAAGTCAGCTAGTAATCTTTGGATGTTCGGGTCATTCGGTCTCGCTTCAAGCACCTTACGAAGTTCATTCAGGTCTTTCTTGTCTTTCATGTTCTTCAAGACTTGTCTAGCATCTACCTGACTTAAGCCATAATCCCGTTGGAACTTATCAAAAATCTTATTGATTTCCTTATCTAAGTAAGTCTTAGCTTCTTGATAGACCTTATCGAACTGGTCTGCCTGCTTTCGGCCTTGTCCATCTGCTGGTAAATCAGATTGGCTTTCCTCTTCGCCCAATACTCCTGATTCTTCATCCTCTACCTCGTCTTCGGGTTTCGTGTTGTCTTGGTTGAACATTGGCATTTCTTCCATGTTCTTCTTTTTCTCTTCTTCCAAGGCTTCCAATTCAGCGTCAGGGTCTTCCACAAACGGCAAGAGAGAAATAAGTTGTCTATTCGTTACTTTACCTTCCAAGTTGTTCACAATCTGAGAGATTTCCAGTAAGTTCTTAGGTAAACCACGGCTAAACTGTGGAACGATTGAATGAGACTCTAAAGCGATCTGCTTCATACCCAAGTAATGAGCAAAAATCGCAATCCGCTGACGCAATCCACGCTTGTAGTTCGCTTCCTTGGTTTTGGTAATCATCTCAAGGCCCATCAGCTTGAATTCCATGGCCACGCCCGACGTGTTCCCTGCGAAATTCTCATCAGTCAGGTTAGGCACATGGCTGAATGTGTAGATATCCTCTTTCAGAGCTGTACGCAAGATTTCAGTAGCACTTTCGTCCAGCGTGTTCTTCAAGAACTCAGCTCTTGCGCTGTCGCCCGGCAATTCCAAAAGACCTTCTTCAGAAAGAATCTTCATCGCTACCTTAGCGTCTTCTGGAGTGTCTGCTAACTGTGTGCCATACAAGACAAGGATAGACTCTACTGCCTGTTCCTTGTCATTGACACGGTTACCCATCAAAGAATTATAGGCATCAATCAAGCTAATTTGTTGCTCGTAGTCGCCGATTGCAAAGTGATTGTTGCGATACTCTATAATCGGGATTTGGCCAAGGTTGTGAGGGGCTGGCTCTTCATTCTGAGTTGTTCCAGAATCTGTACTTCTCAGCACCATGTGATAATGCAGATTCTCAGTAAAGACTTCTGCCTGGTACTTAGTAGTATCTTTCGTATCATCCTTGACCTGGTAGTAATAGACCGCAAACAAAGGCTTCCGCTCGATGCTATCATCGTAGACCATGAAGGTGTTTTCTGGGTCAATACTAGTTGAGTCCAACTCAGTCAATCCCTCTTTAGCATAGATGTACTCATAAGCACGACCATAGATAGCCATGTTCAAAGCATTCTGCGCATCTACTTGGTCAATCTCAGCACCATCAAATGCCGTAAGTAGTTCATCGATATCACCTTCAGCGGTGTTATTGTACTTGATAGGATTGCCCATAAAATAGCCTGTAGCCGTGTCTGCAATATCCTTTGCATGATTGGCTACCGTCTTATAATTGGGTGCGTTCTCGTTTCGTCTCTTGTGATTTAAGATAGCATGCTCACCCAAGTAGTAGCTTTTAAGCTTCTTCAAACGTGAGCTTTCAGAGCTGTGCTTCGTTATCAATTTGTAAATCAGGTCTTTCTTCAAAGAACCCTCATCATATCCATCCCGTGGATAGGTTAAATATTGGTACATGTCTTTCCTCTCTATAAACCATAATCAGAACGTCTGCGGACGGTTGCTTTACCACCCTCAATACATTGAAGGCTATAACGTAGTGCGTCCATTAAGTGGTTGTTTTTATCTTCTGGTTTATTCAACCAATTACCTTCTTTGTCACGCTGGTAGCAGTAACTATAAAATTCATCCATGATATGTTCACAATTCGGATGCACATAAATAGCGTATCCTTGCAATTTGGATACGCCTGCCATGATACTATCCTTACCTTTACGACTCTCTTTAATTCTAGATATGCCATGCTCTGACCTGAGCTCTTCAATCAGCCGTGACTCTGCGCTATCTGCGATGATTGTCGAGCGATGATACCCTTTATCTTTTATCATCTTCGCAACTTCTTTAGTTATCAATCCGACCTTATACGCCTCATCAAAAACATAAATCTCTTTCGTTGTATCGTTTATGAGTGAACAACACAAAGCGGTTGGGTCATGAGTAAAACCAAAGTCAAGACCGATACATAACTTGTAAGCTGAATCTTGTAGTAATTCATCCTTATCGAAATCCTTGACAGTTACATTTTCATAGATTAAACCTTCAGCAACTCCCCACTCGCCATCACAAACGATTCTAGCCCGTCTAGGGTTCGTGTTGTACAAATCCTCATAGCGCTTGATATCAACTTCATCCAACCACTCATTACATTTGTAAGTAGTAGTAATAGCGAATGTATCAGCTCGTCTTGTATCTTCATCAAAGAAGACACGCTTGAGCCAATGCCTTTCATTCCACGGGTTAAATGTGACTGTAATCTGTTTAAAGAAGTCAGGTACGTCTAAACTACCACGGATTGACTCAACAACCGTACTGAATTTATCTTCAGTCTCAATTTGGTAAGCTTCCTCAAACCATGCCCAACAAAGAATACCAACGTCAACTGTAATAGATGTGATTTTGAGTTCATCATCCAAACCACGGAACAGAATCTTTTGCCCAGTCTTTTTTATAGTAATTTCAGGCAAAGACTCGTTGAATTTAAACAAATGAGTTACACCCAACACATTACACGCCCACTTAAAATCCGTATAGGTAGATTGCTTGTTCGTATTCGAATATCTACGAATAACAAGCAAGTTAGCCCATGGATATTTCAAAAGACGTACAACGTAATTTAAAGCAGTTGTCTTGGACTTCTTCGAACCACGGGACCCTTTGACTACACGATAAAGATTTCTTGAGCGCCAAAACTGGCCGTATCCACTGCCTACTGTCTTAGGTAGGTCAACAACAATATCGTTCTGTTTAATCTGGTATGTCTGACTCATTTGCAAACACCACCGTTCCAGAAACGTCTGCCTCTACTTTGTCTGTCCACATCTTATGTCGTTTACCTAACAATTCAAGAGCTTTATTCCTATCGCTGTTCTTTGTTGGGTATTCGACAAGTTGAGGGATTTCATTGTAGACTTTTACAGACTTACCAGTCACGGGATCAGTCATCAACTCAGCTACTTTCGTCGTGACTACTGTTGTTTCTTTCGCTTGTCCCGACGCGATTTCTGACAGCATCACAAGAATTTGTTTTTGAGTTAAGATTTTTTCATCTTGCAACTCCTCCATTCGATTTTTGATGTAATCAGAAATTCCGACATTATCCAACAATTCAGAAGATCTTGCTTTAGCATATTTCTCACTATATCCTGCTTTTAAAGCTGATTGATAAGCATTACCTGAGATGATGTACTCATCTGCGAATCGTCTTTGTCTTTCATTCAATTTTCCATCACCTCCTTTCACAATAAAAAAAGCCACACAATGTGCGACCTTTTCAAGACCTCTCACTGCGAATTAAAATCGCAATTGGAACGACAGGACTCGAACCTGTGACGTCTCAATTCCCTAAACAGGACTTAATCCGTCTACCATATATCCATTAGCCAGCATGAGACTACTGCTTTAAGCGAGTGACTTTTGATAACTTATAGTTTATTATCTTGTCCACAAATATTCCTACTTGTATCACTCATGCACGATTGGTTAGACCAATCACTTCTTACATCACAAACTACTAAGCCATTTTTCAATTAACGAAGACCCCGCTAAAAGTCTAAGCTGCTTTACTCTTTGACTTTACTCTTATCCTTGCGAGACTTGAGTAGGCAATCTAATTGCCGAAGTACACTTTCATTTGCGACGGGCGATGACTTTTGCTTTATTCGAATTTTTTTCTATCTTGAATAGCCTTAAAATATAAAAATCATCTTTCATCTATCACAGACACGCATCGCCATGTGTTTCATTCTCTTTTGAAGAACAAAATGCACAGCGCCTGCTTGTTATCAATTGTTTTGCGGACAATCAACTCACCTTACATACTTTTGGGAGGCGCCCAATTTTTGTAAGATATGGTATTAAGCTCTTGTTGCACCTCGAACAAAATACCTCTTTCCTCTTATAGACTCGTCTCACAGCCAAACTGCCACGTTTGCATTTCCTCAGCACCTTGCCGTTGGAATCTCTCTTTAACTTCGCCTACCTATTCCAAAACTGAAATAGTTAAGATTAAATTGCTTAGATCGACCATTACTGGCAGGATGTTTGATAGATTTAAAAACATCCTTTTCCTGAGTTACCACAGATTATCTAGGCTAAGCCCTAAAAATGCAAGGCGACTACAACCTTGCGTGTTAATTAGAAATAAATTTTCTGATTTATTTTTGTAATCATTAACGGCGATGTTCGGAATCGAACCAGATACACGAGAGAGAAATCACATACCTGTCACCGCCATGCGAGGCCGAAGCCTCGGAAATAAAATGAAAAATATAAGGAGTCATCAGTGCGCTTACCGCATTCAGCTGATAATACTAGTTTAGCAGATTGAAAGTGTCATTTAGTTCGATTAGTTCCATTTTTTCGATAAACTTTTAAGTGCGCTTTCTCTAGCCCGTTTAATCGTACTACGACTACATCTTAATTGTATCTGTACTTCATTCCAAGACAAGCCATCGATGTATAGTAGACGCATCACGATATTCTCAAACGGGTCTTCAATTGATTCGATAGACCTGATCAGTTCATCCTGTTCTTTATAAATCTTCTCGATTTCCTTAAATAATTCATCAGACCTATCAATCACTTTGATATTAAACTCTTCAGTCTGATTGTTATTACTTTTTGATTTAGGTATACTATCGAAGGACTGCCCTCTTAATACACCCGACCTTAAACTGCTTATCTGTCTATGTAATGATTTAATCTTAATGTTAGCATAAGGTAATTTCTTCAACCTCTGTTTAATATCTACTGTCAATCATACACCTCGATTCCAAAGAATTGACAGATGTCTTCTGCCTCACATTCGGAAATTTCCAAACCTCTCTCCCAATAACTTATGATTGTTGAAGAATACCCTAAATGCTTTGCTAATTCTGTACGAGTAAGTCCTTGTTCCAAACGTTTTTCTTTCAAAAGCGCATTAAGATTTCCAATCTCACACTTCTTGAACAATACATCTTTATCCAATCCTAACTCTTTTGACAGACGTTCTTTCTGACGATCACTTGGTATCAGACCTCGTTCCCAATTTGAAAATGTCCTTGGATTAATACCAAATCTCTTTGAAGCTTTTCTTAAAGATAGACCTTTACCAATTCTCCATAATCTAATTTGTTCTGAGAAAAATTTCCTATTCTCCATTCTCCATCTCCTCAATCAACCAGTCAAGATTCTTTCTAGCTTTCTTCAGGTCCTCGAGGCCGTTTTTCTCTTTATATCGAAGTAAATACTCGACTGCACTGCACCAACGATGGGCTTCCATTTCTGACTTGCCTTTGATGAAATTTCTCGTCACGTCTTTTACTTCAAGACCGTAAGTCCCGATGTAATGGTTTGGTTTGTTTATGTTGTCTGTCATATAAAATCCTCCTCTTTGACAAACGAACCGTCAATCCAACGGCCTTTGCGGTCTTTGATTTCTTGGTAAGCCAGTTCAAAACATTCTTCAAAATCATATCCGAGTGCGGTGCTGATTATCCTTAAATAGCGGACTGCATACATCAGATTATATCTGCAAATTTTCTTGTCTACTAAATTTTGCGATAACTGAAACTCGCTAATGTGAACATTCAAAGATTTAAAACACTCCATAATATCTTCTTCTCTGAAGATTTCAGAATCCTTGAATATCCCCTGCACATCCTCTTTTATAAGCAACGCCAGACCTACAATCACGACTGCGAAATCTCCGATACTGTCCTTGGTCAGCTTTTCATTCTTCTTGAGATAGCCTGCGCATAACTCACCGAACTCTTCACTAAGTTTCAAAGACTGCTTGTCTAGTCGTCCGCCGTTTTCTAAATCACGGTCTATAAACCATTGTTTGACTTTGTCTATTGTGTTCATGATAACTCCTAAAATAATTTTATTTTCTTCTCGTAAACATCAAGTCTCTGTTTAGCAATATTGAAGATGTCTCTATCTAACTCGCAACCTACATACTCAAAACCTAATTCTTGACAAGCGATTAAACTACTTGCTGAACCAACATGAGTATCAAGAATCTTGTCTCCGTCTTTTGCGTAAGTTTGAAGTAACCAAAGATAAAGATTTATCGGTTTTTGTGTCGGATGAATTCTAACCTCATTTAAGGCCTTATTTCCTTGTTGTATATGACCTTCAGAGATTGATTTACCTTGCATCATACCATTCCACATATATCGAAACAAGCGTGTGCTGTCATGTAAACTGCAGTACGCTATCTCACAATCCGAAAAACTTGATTGACCATTAACTTTATCCCAAACGATACGGCCAGAACCAAAAGAATAGTCGAAGTAGTTCACACCCCAAATTATTTGATTTTTTGAAACTCTAAATAACTCATCAAAATAATCTCTATTTGGAATTTTCCACTCTGATGTTTTACCATACAGTCTATTGACACCAATCGGACTGATTTTTCGACCGTAGTATTCTCTTTTTTCTGGTCCAGAAAAATACGGTGGGTCTACAATAGCTAAATCAAAATAATTATCAGGATATTTTTTCATGACGTCCATACAATCTTCGTGAAGAAATAATTTCACAACATCACCTCATCCCCTACTCTAATCTTCTCAAACTGTTCTCTAGTAACTACAAAAATCCCATAATCTCTGATAGTCACTGTATATAGCTTGCCGTATCGCCCTTTTTCAATCACTTTGCCATGAATTTCAGCGCCTGCATTATCTGCCTTGTATACAAGCATAGGCTTTTGACTTTCCAAACTCTTGAGCTTATCAATCTTCCATACTTCGATAACGGCTGATGATAGAATCCATGCCAAGATAATGAATTTCAAAAGTTTTTTATCAATCATCAAAATCATCTCCCGTCATGTATCCGTCAAGCCACGCGCGTGCAAAAGCTTCCTGCCCCTCTTTAGTGAAAAATCCTGATAAGTCTAAATGGCAAAAGACAATAGCATCTACTAGAGACAATCCATCTTTTTTTGCTTCTTCAAGCATTTCTGCGATTTCTGTTGGTAAAATTGGAATCCTCAAGATTTTTTCTTTTTCCTTGATTTCTTCTTGTTTTTTGAGATGTTTTAAAAGATTTACCGCTTTGATATCCCCAACTGTGATTTTACTTGTATCGATTTTTCCTATTGTTGCTGTCATTTACTTTACCTCTTCGATTTCAATCCCTGGGCAATCAAACACCCAGCCAAACTCCGCATCTTCTAATTGTTTGCGGGTGTGTTCTGAACGAAATTTTTTATCTAGTTTTATATCCGCTAACGTCCAAGCGTGAAGGTGCTTAATAAAGGTTAAGTAACTATATGATGATTCAATCCATTTAAACCTTACATAATACCGCTCCTCGACTTCATAGCCGAATTGGTGCATGTTGACGAGAATTTGGATAAAGTCTTTTGTATTCGATACCCACTTTAAAAAATCGTTATTGTCTATTGAATCTTCCTGCCTAATGCAGAGATTTACAATACTGTTATTGAAGTCGTGATAGTGCAATAAATACCAATCCGCCACACACTGTGGAACTTTGGCTTTTTCTGGTTCGTCTAGTTGGTCAATATTTCTTATTAACCATCCTATATTGACTTCTGCTGTATCTTTAAGAGGTCCCTTGCTGTAAGGCAAAGCCCTAATGTGTTTAATCAATTCCTGTTTATTCATCTTCCCAATTCCTTCTTCAACTGTTTTACTTTCTTCCTCAACAGGTCACGTTCTGCTGCTCGCAAATGCCTGTATTTTGGCAGACAAGGTTTAGATAGTTCCACTATACATTCCTCTAGCACCTCGATAGAGTGCTTCTTACCGTCTATCACGGCTTGTTTGTCATACTTCATTAATTATCCTGCTTGTTTTTCTAGCCAGTTAAAGAGTAGACCGAATTGCTCTGTCACCAGCTCATCATCATTGTATTGTTTGCAAATTTCTCCGATAGACGACACCGCCCATAGCCAATAAGCGTCCGAGCCAAAACCGACCTCTTGGCTTTTCTGATTGCTGCGCGCCATCCATTCCGAAATAACTCTGCTAAAGAAATCAATGTAGTCAATTCTCATGGTAATTCCTCAATCTTGATATAGATCCCAACTGTGTCAGCCCAGAACTTCTCGACAATCTCGCTGGCCACTTGAGCATCATCTTGCCAGTATCCAAGTTTCGTCATGCAATCCTTGAGTAACTTCTGTAAATTATCTGTATCTGGCTTCGTGGTCTTGTACTGACCATCGTAGCTTTTTTTGATACGTGGGAAACACCACTTAACCGTCAGACGAATCGCTCCTTTAAATTTATTCGGAGGCACATGCTGGGCAAGCAAGCTCTCAAATTTCGCCCTGGCATTTTTTAGATCCTCTGGTTCATAAAAAATCGGCTTACCAAATCTGGCATTTACCTTTTTTTGCTGGTGAGTTGTTGTCGGGATTTTTTTCATCGGTAAAAAGAATTCAATTACCATTTTTATAAATGCACTCCTTTTCTTTTCAAATTTCGCTTTTAGTCCATGGACCTTGTATATGACAGGGTGCATTTTAAGCAACCCTGTCTATACAGGTATGGACATGATGGACGACAGGACATTATCTATATATATAATATATAGGTGGCTGTCCCGGACACGACCGCGTTTTTATGGTCTTGTCTGTCCTTTTTGAGACAAAGACACAACCATTAATTTATGGTGTTGTCTTATTCGGACACGACCGCGTTTTTATGGTCTTGTCCTTTTTCTTTTATTGAATTTGAGTTCTTGTCGAACCAATATTTTTTGGATGAATTCAATCTGCGAGTAACTGTTTTTACAGAAATTCCTAAATATTCAGCTACGTCTTCTTTTGAGGGAGGCTCGCCGAAATTCGCGTTTTTGATAGCTTCATCAAACTCTATGAGTTTTTGCTTTTTATCTTCCTTCGCGTTCTTTTTGCGAGTTTCTTTAGCTTTCATCCACCCTGGCTTATCATCATCCAGCTTAATATCCGCAAGCACGCCTGTTTCATCGAGCGCATGCACTGGATAGCTAAACCACATGTTCACTGGCTTGAACTTAGCAAACTCTCGAAGCGTACCTTCCACACGCCATGCGGTCGCTATCTGAATCTTGTTGCGAACTTCTTCGAGCTTGTCTACATACGGAGCTCTATCCATGACATCAGGAACACCTTTCTCAAAGTGCGTCCGCATTTGAGCCGGACTCAAAAGGTCATCTAAGCCGACATTTGTTGGTAATAGGCATTATTTCGCTCTTGCAAGGCCTGTTTGTACACTTCGCACGCTGCTTGATTCAGTCTTTGAGTAAGCAATTCTTCTGATACTTCCAGCTCGACCAAATCGATAAGCGCGTCAGGATCTCGAGCGAATACACCAGAACCACTAGCGCGGTCCATGGACTTCTTGCCACCTTGCGAACCTTTTGAGTGGTGATGGCAGTAGATAACGCTAGAGCCTAGTTCTGTCGCTACTTTGTCGAATTGATTGGTAAAATGCGCCATCTGGTCTGCGCTGTTCTCGTCACCAGTCAAGACCTTGTAAATCGGGTCAATGATAACTGCGATATAGTTTTTCTTCAAAGCTCGACGAATAAGTTTAGGCGCCAGCTTGTCCATCGGTACAGTCTTCCCACGAAGATTCCAGATATCGATATTCTGGATGCTTTTAGGTGGTAATCCCATGGATTGATAAACGTCACGGAAGCGATGTAAGGCAGACGGACGGTCTAGCTCCAGATTGACATATAATACACGCCCCTGAGTACAATCCCAGCCTAGCCATTTTTTGCCTTCAGCAATTGCAATTGACATTTCAATTAAAGCGAATGACTTACCAGCTTTTGACGGTCCAGCAATCAGCATTTTGTGTCCTTGACGAAGGACACCTTTTATCAACTCAGGTGCCAACTCTGGCAAATTATCCCAGCTATCGGCCAATCCTTCTGGATCAGGTAAATCATCGTTCAAATCTTCGATGTATTGATACCATTCATCCCAATCGACCTTACCAATATTCGTATCTACCAAGAATTGCTTCTGTCCATTTCGGATGAACCCTGGCATACGAGATAGTCTACTTGGATTTCGATTTTGTGTATCGACGATAATGCCGTTCTTTTGACAAATCTTATAAAGATAATCAACCCGGTTACGGTATTCTTCGTAATTCTTGGCATCTACTTTGACGATGGCATGTAGTGACTTGTTTCCGCTATGCACCAAGGCTGCAATCGGTAGCTCCAGCTCTTTATAAATGGCGTTCTGTTTATCGATTGGCATACTGTCGGATTCGACCAGGGCATATCTGAAATCTGTCACGTTTTCATTTTTTGCACCTTTCCCATCCATTGGATTGAATCGAACCCACGCACCAGCTTCTTCGTGATAATCACCTAGCACTGCACCGATATCGCCATTACATCTACTAAGTTCTTCAATCAATTGCCCAGCAGTCCGATCATAAGCTCCCTTGGTTGGTAGCCATTTGACAATCTTGTCTGTTTCATCGTCAGTCTTTGGATAGCATTCAGTAACGTACCCAACATTTTCGCTAGCTTCAAAGAGCGTTTCAAGGTATTTGATAATTTCCTGAACCGGATTCCAAATAGTTGGCTCATGGATTTCCTTACCTTCAATCCAGTCTTTATCAATGACACGATAATCACGATCTATTGTATCGGTCCAGCCTAACTCATGCGCGTTCTCGCTATCATAGCTGGATTGCGACACCCAGCCATTTTCTTTAGCAAGTTGGGTAATCGTCGCACCCGTCACGATAGTTCCTGCTTGTTCATTGAAAGTATCCCATTTCTTGAGCACTCAAATTTCTTGTATCGACTATCATTTTGTGACCAGTTATCCCAGTCGGATGCTGTATATCCTTCATGTTTAAGAGCCATACCGACCGACAACCACCCCTCATATGAGAGGGTAGCTGGGTCAATATAGTTTAATAATGGTAGTAAATCAAATTTTTCTTCTGACATTTATTTCCTTTGCTTTGTCTTTTCTTGGTCTTCTATTATTTGCTTGGATTTTAGCATCCACCCATCTACAATTAGATGGTTCATAATTACCATTAACATCTATCCTATCAATAGATAAGTTATCAGCGTATCCATTAGACAACGCCCAATCATGAAATGAAGTATAATTATTTAGCCATTCGTCACATATTTTTATACCTCGACCGCCGTAGTTGCTGTAAGCAACACATTCGGGATTGTAACAGCGTTTTTTCATACCATGAAAAATTTTAAAGATTCTAGTTTTAGAAAGTCCGTGGGTCGTATGATTCCCCTCTTTTCTAGCTTCTTTTTTCAAAACATCCGCAAGATGTTATCTTCCCATATCGTAGGTGATCACTGCGAATATATTTTTCATTACCACAATCACATTTGCATAGCCAATAAATATATCTTTTTCGGCGTTCAAAAGTATTTAGTACCAATAATCGTCCAAATTTTGTATTAGCTAAATCAATTATTTTTCCCATTATTACACGCTCCTGTTCTGACTTCTTCTCTCACGATTGCACCATGTTCCTCAGTCAAGCAGTCCATACGATGCATGATAAGATTTAGCAAGGCAAAGTGTTGACCATGCCCTGCAATCAAATCATAGTAAGACCAGTAATCTTCAAAATTTGGTTTTCGAGAGAGCCATTCATGTAAAATATCCAGACTTTCTCTAATCTCTGCAGTATAAACTACTAGTTCTTCGTAGCTATCTAAAATATTTCTTTGAACCATAATAAAAACACTCCTTTGTGTATGTTGAAAAGAAGTGTCCTACATGATATAATATTTCATGTAGAAACACTTTCTGCAACGATAGCATGTAATCCAAGTTTTGGCGAAGGCGGATTACATGTTATTTTTTTATTTGAGTAACTCAACCGCTCTGCGAATTGCTTCTGACTTTGTAACATGTTGATTTTTACAATAACTCTCAAACTTATCGAAAGTTTCTTGTGTCATTCTCACAGTTACAGCTTGTCTTGTGGCTTTTCAGCTTAGGACGACCTACTGTTTTGTCTATTGTCAGTCATGGTTTCACCACTCTTTTCCGTCTGACAACAATTATTATAATTCTTGTCAGACAAATTTGTCAAGTGTTTTTATTAAATTTTCAAAGAACTTTTTTAATTTGGCACATATTCTTTAGGATTAACATTTTGCGGAAGTCTCCAACCGCTGCTTGCTATTCTATTTATCATATTTTTGGCATTTTCAAAGCTCCATAGACCGACATTTCTAAAGCCATATCTTTCCAATAATCGAATCTGCTTTGGTGTGGTCAGACCTTCTGACTGTCGCTTGCTAAGTCGGTCTAGTAACTTAGCTAACTTTACCGTAATTCCCGATTTCGTCAGTAAAAATTCCAAATTTTTCTAAGGCTTGTAACTGATTTTTTGTTGGAGGAGACTGCTCGATTCCAAAGTTAGGCACGTAGTTCGACAAATCTTCAGCATGGATAGACATTTCAAATTGCAACGGATCTACTAGTTTACGTTTACGCTTGCGCATTTCTTCCAGCTGTTTTGCCAGAGCCTCTTCACGCTGTGCGACGACGTCCTCGGTTGCCTTGACTTCCATATCTTCAAGGTCAAGCATTACACCAGTTTGCTCTTCCATGTTCTCAACCATTTTCTGAGCGACTTCTGGAGTCTCACAGATTAAATGAGCTGGACGGCATAGCTCGTGTCGTTCAGTATGCCAGAGAAAATCCAGTAAGAGTAATTCTTCCTTTCCTGGATGCAGACGAGTACCACGCCCCACCATTTGAGAATAGAGCGCTCGCACTTTGGTAGGTCTTAGCACAACTACACAGTCTACTGATGGACAATCCCAGCCTTCTGTTAGAAGCATGGAATTACAAAGAACGTTGTAGCGGTCTTTCTCGAAGTCTTCTAAGATTTCTGCACGGTCCTTGGACTCTCCATTGACTTCAGCAGCACGAAATCCTTTTGCGTTTAGGATATCGCGAAACTTCTGTGAGGTCTTTACCAGTGGCAAGAATACAACTGTTTTGCGGTCAGCGCATTGCTTGACCATTTCATCTGCTATCTGCTCAAGATATGGATCTAATGCTGTTCCGACGTCGCTCGCTTTGAAATCGCCTGCTGACATGCTGACATTTGATAAATCCAAACTTAGCGGAATTGTCAAAGCCTTGATTTTAGATAAGTAGCCTTCTTTGATAGCTTGTACCAACGAATATTCATAAGCGAGGCTATCGAAGTAAGAACCAAGGTTTTTCATATCTCCACGGTCTGGTGTAGCAGTAACCCCTAATACATCCGATTTTTCAAAATAACCAAGGACACGCTGATAACCATCTGAAATAGCATGGTGTGCTTCGTCGACTACAATCGTATCAAACCAGTCAGGCGGAAACTGTCGTAATCGTTTCTCTCTCTGCATGGTCTGAACCGAGCCAACGACGACCCGATACCAAGAACCAATAGAAGTATTCTCTGCTTTCTCTAAAGCCGTACCAAGTCCTGTTGCAGTCTTGAGCTTATCGCTAGCCTGCTCCAAAAGCTCTGACCTATGAGCAAGGACAAGCACACGCTTGCCCTCCCTCACTTGGTCTTCAATGATTTTTGAAAACACAATCGTCTTTCCGCATCCTGTTGGCAATACTAAGAGCGTGCGCTTGCGACCTTTAGCCCATTCAGCTTGAACAGCCTCCCGTGCTTCCTGTTGATAAGGTCTTAATTGCATCCCTTACCTCCTAGAATTGCCCAGCTTGGTATCCAGCTTGTCCTTGCGGTTGTTGCGCAAAATTCGGTTGCTGTGGTTGCTGGTAGCTTACTTGCGTAGCTTGCCCTGGTTGTTGGTTCAATACTTTTGTGTAATCCACATCTTCAGGGTAGAGCATAGATTTGACTTCGTTATAATTATTTTCCTTGTACTGTCGAGTTCCGACTTTACATACACCAGTTGCACCGATGATGGTGTTCCAGTTCATGCGCAGTGGTTCGCCTTTTTTCTTCTGACCGATTGCAGCAAAGAAAGCAGATAGCATTCCTTCAGTTGAACTGTGCAGGAATAGATTGTGACGCAATTCGGTTTCGCCTTCGTTAGCTACGATTTTGATGCTGACAATAGCCTTGTTACAAGCTGGCAATTTTCCGGGATTTTGCGGATTTGGCGTGTGGCGTGTGCGTTCCATACCGATTACTGTAAAGTGATATAAACCGTCAGGTAGTAGGACGTATTCCGAGTCTTTTTCAATCGTATCTTCCCATCCAAATTCGCGTTCAAAGTTGTTGTATTGTTGTGTCATGTTGTTTTTCCTCTATTTTCTAAAATTTTGATTATACTTTGCTATGATTTCTAATTCCCAAAATCTACACCGTAAAGGGTAATTCTGGTTCTTTTCTAACTTGATTTTCAATGACTTCTACAGTTGCTTGCCAATGAGCGACAATCATATCCCAGTAATCCGTTGGGAAACTTTCAATAGGAGTCCCTAGCGGGAAGTGTCCACGGATGTAAGCAACTTTTTGAAGTTCTTCTTCTGTCACGTTTCCTTGCGCCATGAGGTCTGTCAAACTCTTTGGCAAGTTCGTGTGATATTGCTCAGGTGGTGTCTGTGACGTACTAGGAGCTTCATTTTGAGGTTTTTCAGCTACCCTGTGACATATCAAGTGACAATTCCTCTTGGACTTGCTCAGGGGTTTGTTGTACGGTTTGCTGAGGTGCTGGAGCTACTGGAGTTTTTTGTGGAATAGGTTGCGTTTGTTGACTCGCAAAGATATGAGCGATTCCAGCGTAATGAAATGGCATTTCGTCAGGTAACCCATGACGGTTCTTGGCATCCCATGCTGGTCGATGATTGGTATACATCACACGTTCACCACCCTGCGCCTTCTTCTTGCCGTTATCAGTCGTCATGACTAAGGTCTTGTAATTGGCAAATAGAACCATGTCTGCCCATTCTTTTACAAGCGGTGCGGTTTTAGACCCTGTCTTTTGACCAAGCTTCAGCTCGTACCGATCATAAGAACCCATTTCGTCTGGCTGTTCAAATTTCTTGATTTGAGCGTGCGCAGTCAATACCACGTTAATCCCCATATCAACCAAATCAGACAAGTTATTCAAGAAACGTCCCATCTCTTCTTGGACATAGGTGTAGCCTTTGCCCCAGCCAAAATCCTCAATCCCTTGTTTTCCATGTTGCGAACAGATGTAATTAACTGCCAAAGCTTCTGCCCAGTCGATTGTGTCGATAACGAGAGTCCCGCACTCAGTCGGATTCGCTTTAATGAAAGCAATCTCATTGATCAGCATGGTCCAGCTGGTCGGCTTATCTAATCGTGCCACGTCCATGTTGTCTGTCGAACCTTCCGTATCGATGAAGACCGCATTTGGAAATTCAGCAGCAAACGTGGACTTGCCAATTCCTTCGGGGCCGTAGATAACTACCTTTTGAGCTCTCGCTCGTTTTCCTCTAGTGATTTGCATTATTCGTCCTCACTTTCAATTAAATCAATCGCTTCGTTAATCATTTCCTGAATATCCCAAGTGACTAATCGACCTTTGTATTCAATAACAGTCGTCACGCCAGAAAATGAAATGTTGATTTTTTCACCATTTTTTGGATGAACTCCGTCAGCCTGATGAAACCTCATAATCATTGAGTTCTTTTTATGTAATTGTGCAGTAGCCATATTATCCCCCTTTTTCTAACTGTAAAACAGTTCATCTATGGTTATATCTGATTTGATTTCTGCAACCATTGACTTAATCGCTAGGCGTTCTTTGTCGTTGAATGGCGTTTTACCTAATTCTTTGTTGTTGTATGACTGCAAAGAAATTTTTAGCTTGTCCGCCATCTGTTGCTGAGTCAGTCCTAACATAACCCGATAGCCTCGTAGTTTGCTCATAGCTTTCCCCCCTTTCTAAAATCCACCTTGCCATGTTTTAGGTGCCTGTGCCACCTCTGGCTTCACGCTATACCCATCTTCAATCAGGATGCTACATTCGTCTCCTGTTGATACTCTAGTTGCAATAGCCTGCAATCCTTCCTGCTCAAGCCATGAGCCAAATTCTTGCAGAGTCAGCTGATCCATTTGTTCCAGTTTATCAATCAACACAAATCCACATTCTGGCTTCAATTTACGCACGATTGCAGTCGCAACTTGTAGCTGTTGACTACCAGACATGTTATCCCACCGCTGACCGAGGTAGAGCAGTTCGCCATCATCCACGGATAAGCCCGGCAAAGGTAAATCTGCGTTTGTAAGCAAGTCTGTCTTCTGTTTGCGAATTTCAGCAATCACATTATCAAGTTCTTGTATTGCTCGCGGTAGCCCTTAGCATCTTCTTCGGCTTTATCCTTGTCCAGATTAGCACGTACTTTACGATTGATTTCGTCAATCTCTGCAATGTTGTTTTCAATCTCCTCAGTCGATTCATCGAGAAGATCCATCGCGTCGGTATTCGCGATAGCCAAGTCTTGAGCCAGCTGTTCTTCTTTCGATTTGGCATCGGCCAGCAATTGTTCCAATCGCTCAACCTCTGCAGTTGCTGAAGCGTGTTGTGCTTGGATAGATACCAAGTTTTGACGTTTGCGAGCATTCTCCCCATTCTTAGCGAGGATAGCTTGTTGTTGCTGGATAAGTTCAGAGATAGAGACTAGTTCTTTCGGTGCATCTGGGTAGTAAGGTTGTTCTTTAGCAAACTTCTCCTTTTGGTCAGCAATTACACCAATTGCGTGGCGCTCGTCATACTTGGCTTTCTCCTGCATTTCCAGTTCAGCCAATTGCGGACCTACTCCGATAATTTGTAACAATGTCTTCGCTTTTTCTTTGTTAGTCTGCTCCATGAATTTTGGTAAGTTGATGGCCAGCTCTTCCACGAAGCTATCCAGCAAGTTTTGACCAGCCTTGTTACCGCTTGGGTCAATCACCTTGAGAGTGCTGTTCTTTCCACTACGCTCCACAATCAAGCCGTTTGACAGCGTGATTTTTAGGCTAGGCGGAATTGTACTGCCTTCTCTCTGAGCTTGGCTAGGTTTATACTTATTGCCCCCCAGAGCCCAAGCAATCGCGTCAAGCACGCTTGTTTTCCCTTGGTTATTATTTCCACCCACGATTGTCAAGCCAGTCGCTGACGGCTCTAATTTGACCGCTTTAACACGTTTGACGTTTTCGATTTCTAGTTTATTAATCGTCACCATCTTTTTCTCCTTAGTTTCAGTTGAAAATTCTCTGCTTCTAATCTCTTTCTTAAAGATTGTTCCTGTTGCAATCGCTTCTTGAGATCATCGATTTCATGTTGCATATGCGCCATCATTTCTAGGTCACGCATCTTCTCTCTACGCTTGCAAGTAGATAAATCCCACACTTGTCTATCCCATACGATTTGCATATCGTACACTCCGTGGTTTTGGCAAGGCCAAGCGTTCAGGTTCTAATCCCTCTGGCTTTTCATTATCATAGGTGAATCCAGGGAATGGACGACGGATATTCTCACGGATTTTCTGACGTTCAATATCACGCCCCATTTCAAGCAATTCATTACAAGCTCTAATCACTTGCGTGTCATACTCTTCTTGAATGCGTATTTCTTCCTCTTTTTGCTTCTAACTGATGAGCTAGGATTCCAGCACCGATGAATCCTAAAATCACTGCACCAGTTCCTAAAGCTTGGTTTAACAACGGTGGTTCAAACATTTGTTCTCTCTCCTTACGCTCTTAATTTTCGTACTTCTTTCTCTAATTCCAAAATCTCATAAACATCATTGACATCGTACATAATATCTTTACCTTGCTTACGAAATCTTAATCCTTTACGTTCTAACTTCTTAATATAGCCATGAGTAAAGCCGAACTTCTTCATCAAAGCTTGTTGATTGATTGGCATACGATCATTCTCTAACTGTTCCTTGACCTGCTTTTCAGCAAAAGCCAATAATTGATTTGTGAACAATTCGGCACTTTCGCCGTCCAATCGTAATTGTAACGTTATACCTTCCATTTCTTTACATCCTCTCAACTATGCGGGCAAGCATTTTTGTGATATAATGGTTTAAATTGTTTTAGTAGGCGCCTGACTTTGTTAGGTGCTTTTTTGTGCTACTCAATCCCGTAATCTTCGATAACCTGAAGAATGAAACTGTTCGCTCGTGGACCTTTAGTTGTTCCACTTAGAATATTTGTTACTTCCTGTCGTTTAAAGCCATAAGCAACCGCTAGAGTTGTTTTTTTAATGCCTTTGTCTTTCAGAAAAGCATTGACTTTCTCACGACCGTTTGTGATATCTGGCATATACGTTCCTCCCTCTTTACTTATTTGTAAATAAGAAACAACTAAAAATTTAACTATTTTTATCTTTTCGCTTGACTTTTTAGATGTTCGTCTAAAATGAAAGCATAATAAAAACGCTAATAAATCTATAAATACCGTCCGCCAAAACATTTTTATAATTTATTTCTTAGTTGTTTTTAGTTGTTAATTACTTTACAAATACTATTTTTAGTCGTTCGTCTAAATTTTTGTCAAGCGTTTTAGACGAAAAATAAAATATTTTGTAATGCTTCAGAAAGGTTGATGTGTCAATGTTCGAGACATTCGAAAAAATTAAAAGTTTAGCTAAAAAACAGGGAATTTCTCTAAACACTTTAGAAGATAGGGTTGGTTTGGGGAAAAATTACATTTACAGTCTTAAAAATAAAAAGACTCCATCTGCTGAACATATATCTAAAATCGCAGACTACTTCAACGTATCTACAGACTACTTACTTGGTCGTACAGATAACCCAAATATCGCAAACCCAAAAGAGCAATTCTTTTTTGAAGGCAAAGAGGTAAATGTTGAAGAACTTGCTTCGACTGCTATGCGCTTCAATGGTAAACCATTATCAGATGAAGATAAGAAAGCAATCCAAAATATTATTGAAATCTATTTACGCAAAGGATAGTCTATATGACTGAAAATGAACTTGCCTATAATTTAGGTATCAAAATAGAGGTCTTTGAAGATGTCTTATTTCCTGATGAAGCATTTTATATTCCTGCTTTAAAAACAATGTTTTTAAGCGACGCAATCTCTGAAGATAAAAGAGTTCAAGTTGCTCTGCATGAAATAGGACATAAGAATCACGCGCCTGATATCTACGAAAATTTCCGTGAGAGATGTGAGCTGGAAGCAAATCGCAATATGATTCATCATCTCATGAAAGCTGAATTAGATATCGCTGAAGATAAGACCGTATTTAATTACTTGGTCTTTATGGAAAAATATAACCTAAAAACCATTGCTGATGAAACAATGGTCAAGGAAGAGTATTTATCATTAGTAAATTAAAAAGGAGTATCAATATGGAAATTGATAAAGTAAAAGCCGATTTAAAAACAAGTCGGAAAACGTGTAGCAGACCTTAGCCAAAGTATTACAAATGAAGAGCAAACAAAAAATGCCTTCATCATGCCATTCTTTCAAGCACTTGGATATGATATTTTCAACCCTCTTGAGTTTGTTCCGGAGTTTACTGCCGACGTAGGCATTAAAAAGGCGAAAAAGTCGACTATGCAATCATTTTGGATGGCGAACCACAAATTCTAATTGAATGTAAATCAATTACAGAAAACCTTACTAAGCACGACTCTCAACTATTCAGATATTTCGTAACTACTAAATCAAAATTCGGTATCTTGACAAATGGTAGAGAATATAAATTCTTTACTGATTTAGATGAGCCAAATAAAATGGACACAACTCCATTCTTAACAATCGATGTGACCGATATCAAAGAAAATCAATTCACTGAGATTATCAAATTCCATAAAGAGAAATTTTTGATATTGATAATATTGTTTCATCAGCTTCTGAATTGAAATACCTCAATAATCTTAAAGCGTTTCTGACTGAAAACATCACTACACCTTCAGATAACTTCCTCAGATATCTAACATCAGAAATCTATGAAGGTCGTGTGACTCAAAATATCTTAACGACATTTTTCTCCTATCATCGTGAAAGGATTTAATCAATTCATCACTGAAAGAGTTAATGAAAAATTAAGTGCAGCACTTAATACAAGCGTTGAAACAAAAGTAACAACCGATATTCCAAAAGTTGAAGCTGAACCTGAAGAGATTGTTGAAGCAGCTGATGAAATTATCACAACTCCTGCTGAGCTAGAAGTCTATACTGTTGTTAAAATGCTTGCTAAGGATGTAGTATCTCCAGAGCGTGTATTTTACAGAGATAACCGAAGCTATTTCAATGTTTTGGTTGACGATAATATCAAAAAATGGGTATTACGTTATCGTTCAAACTCAAAGAAAAGCACTATCGAAATTCGTGATAAAGGTATCTTCCCAGTATCAACTCCCCTTGAAGTCGCAAATTATGTCAATGAGATTCTAGAAGTAATTGAAAAATTTGCATAAGATAAAGGAGGATATCTATGAAAAAACTACTAACCACATCAGCAATCTTGCTTACTGCTAGTATTTTAGTGGCATGTTCTAATAATCAGCCAACCTCAAAAGATAATACCGAGCAACCTAAAACCGAGCAAAAAAACACTACTTCAACGGATACAAAAGCAAAAGCAGATAACAGTAAATATGATGATCTGATTTCTGAAATCAAATCAAAATTAGATCCTGAATCAACTGGTGCAATAAGCGTAAAAATTCAAAATAATGTAATCGATTCGGATTCATCCGAACCACATGATACAATCATGATTTTGCTAACTGGAACGGCTAAGAATAGCGCAAAAGAAGCTCTAGATGCAGTCAATTCTAATTCTGCTACTACTGACCAAAACAATGCAATAACTTTGATTCGTATGTCTATATCTGAGTTTGCTAAAAAAATACCAGACGACAATACTACCCTTTCCCTTGGTTATGAAAAATCCGCTGACCAATATGACTTAATCGCTAAATCTTCAAAACAGAAAGATATTATTCCTGTTGGCGAAATCATCGTGCAATAAAAATCCCCACACTCGCA